>ENA-UOOM01000130-UOOM01000130.1-fermentation-metagenome-genome-assembly--contig:-NODE-130-length-95417-cov-19.532193_pt1 | contig 95417 bp, 82 predicted proteins | sample MGYA00245781_ERZ724031 | MGnify/ENA primary metagenome ERZ724031 (study PRJEB28704, sample SAMN03018317) | fermentation metagenome | biome: anthropogenic terrestrial biome; feature: soil; material...
AGGACCTAAAGTGTGCGCCGGAGGATTGACCGGAAAAGGTATCGAATACCTGAATATCCCATCAAACCTTATTGAATATAAGTACAATCGCGTAAAACTGCACGTCAATAATATCACATCAACCTTAAATTCCGACACCGATTTTGTCTTTACCATCGACAGGAAAGAATTTGGCCAGTGGCAGTTACAAAAGCTTTCAGCTTTTTCCAATATAGAATTGCGGATCAACAGCAAGGTTACCGAAATCACCAAAGAATTTGTTGTTGTCGATGGAGAAAAGATTGGTTACAAATACTTAGTAGGAGCAGACGGATCTAATTCCATCGTGAAAAGATTTCTTGGTTTGAAATCGAGAAAAATGGGCATCGGCATTCAGTACATAATTTCCACCGATAAATACAAAGATTTTGAGGTATACTTCCGGCCTAAGTATTTTTCGGCTTGGTATACTTGGATATTTCCTCATCGTGGGTACGTATCCATCGGCTGCGGGTGTAGCCCCGAAGTATTGTCAGCGGAAAAATTGAAAAAGAATTTCCACCGCTGGTTAAACGATCACGATATCGACATTTCCGAAGGAAAATACGAAGCCTTCCCCATGGATACCGATTACAAGGGAATCCATTTTGACAACGTGTTTCTCGTTGGAGATGCTGCCGGATTAGTCTCGCCATTCACCGGTGAAGGGATTTATCAGGCACTTATATCGGGGGAAGAAGTGGCGAAAACCATTCTTGACCCCTCGTATATATCCGATAAAATACCTGCTATTATTTATAAACAAAACCGACATCGGCAACTAATCGATTTGATGATAAAATCAGGTAAATTTAAGTCCTTTATCTTTACAGCCGGACAGCTGTTATTTAGAATTCCCAAATACGAAAAGAAAGCGATCGGGTTGTTTGGTTAGGTTTCTTTCAGAATTTTTTCAGTATGACGGCGCCACATCTCCCTTTAGATGAACATGCATATGTAGTATGTACTGCATGTGCAGATGTAAGCATCGATAAATTTAATTTGCGATGAACCTGAATTTCACATTTAAACTGCACTATCTAATCTTTAATATGATTCCATCCCTGCGCTTTCAGCTCCATTTCCTGCCCATCACGAGTAACCAAATAGTAGCCTTCTTCAGGTTTAGTGATATGACCTACAAGGTGAATACCCGGCAAGGCCGACACTTTTTCGTGGAGCGATAAAGGAACGGTAAAAAGCAGTTCATAATCTTCACCGCCGTTGAGCGCAACCGTGGTAATATTCATGTTAAAGGTTTCCGCCATCGATGCGGTCTGGTAATCAACTGGAAGACGTTCTTCAAAAATCCGGCATCCGGCATTGCTTTGCTTGCAAATGTGAATAATATCCGACGACAACCCATCTGAAACGTCAATCATCGCAGTCGGTACAATATCATGTTCAGCCAAAAACTGAACGATGTCTTTTCGAGCCTCCGGCTTGAGCTGACGTTCAAGAATGTATTCCTTTCCCGAAAAGTCGGGTTGAAAATCAGCTTTTCCACCAAAAACAGTCTTTTCTCGCTCCAATAGCTGTAATCCCATATAAGCTGCGCCCAAATCTCCCGACACAAAAATGAGGTCAGTATCTTTTGCTCCATTACGGTAAACGATCTTTTCATCATCACCTACACCTATACATGTAATGGAAATGGAAAATCCGGTAAGCGACGAAGTTGTATCTCCACCCACTAAGTCAACGCCATAAATTTCGCAGGCAAGTAAAATTCCCGAATAAAATTCTTCCAACTCTTCTACAGAAAATCTTTTCGAAATACCCAACGACACGGTTATCTGTTGCGGTTTTCCATTCATGGCATAAATATCGGAAAAGTTCACCACGGCTGCTTTATAGCCCAAGTGCTTCAAAGGAACATACATAAGGTCGAAATGAATTCCTTCCAGCAATAAATCGGTGGTAACGAGCGTTTTTTCACCCGAATTATCGATAATTGCCGCATCGTCTCCAACACCTTTTACGGTTGTGGGCTGCGTGAGCTTTATATTTTTTGTGAGATGATCAATTAATCCAAACTCACCGAGAGTGCTTATTTCTGTACGCATAAATAAAGTTTACAAATTACAAGTCAATTTTCGAGCCTCCTTGTCGCCCTGTCGCCCTGTCGCCAAGTCTCATTGCCATCTTCCCCAATCAATTACCACTTCAATATCGGGATGAATACTTTTTGCTACAGGACAGGTATATCCGGCATTTTTTAGAATAGTTTTTGTCTTATTCTCAACCAATGAGAGATTTTCGGGAAAGTAAAAAGCAAGATCTATCCTTGAAACTCTTCTAGGATCTGAAGCCATCGTTTTCAGCACTTTCACCTTTATCCCTTTCATATCCAATCCCATACTTTCACCTTTCATTCCCATAATGGTCAGCATACACGATGCCAGACTGGTAGCCAGCAAATCCGTAGGAGAAAAGCGTTCACCTTTTCCATTATTATCAACCGGAGCATCCGTTTCTAATACGGAACCACTTCTAATGTGCGTGCAAACCGTACGTTGATCTCCGTCGTATATTATCTGTGATGTCATTTTCTATATCATAAAAACGAGTGAACAGTAAAAAATCCTGATCACTCGCAATATTTTTCAGTTATTTCAATTACATTTTTTCTACGATCGCACGCATAATTTCTGCCATTTTAGGCTGAGCTATTTTTGCGGCTTCCTGAACCTCTTCGTGCGAAACTTCCACAATTTTTCCAATTACACCCAAATCGGTAATAATGGAAAATGCCAATACTTTCATTCTGGCGTGGTTGGCAACAATAACTTCAGGAACGGTACTCATTCCTACGGCATCGCCACCGATAATACGTAACCAATTGTACTCGGCCGGTGTCTCAAATGTAGGACCGGAAAGTCCTATATAAACTCCGTGCTGCAACTTAATGTTTTTTTCTTTCGCAATTTCCATCGCCATCAATCGAAGTTCTTTGTTGTAAGCTTCGCTCATATCGGGGAAGCGTGTGCCCAGTTCATTGTAGTTTTTTCCGTGCAGCGGATGTTCGGGAAACAGATTTATGTGGTCCTCGATAAGCATAATATCACCTACATCGAAGCTTGGATTCATTCCACCGGCAGCGTTCGATACGAAAAGATATTCAACACCCAGTGCCTTGAATACGCGTACGGGGAAAGTTACCTGTTTCATGTTGTAACCTTCGTAATAATGGAAACGTCCTTGCATAGCAAGCACTCGCTTGCTGCCCAATGTTCCGATAATGAGTTTTCCGCTGTGTCCTTCAACAGTTGAAACGGGGAAGTTGGGTATTTCGGTGTAGGGAATTTCGGTTGTGTCTTTAATTTCCCTGGCGAGTTCACCCAGTCCGGTTCCTAAAATAATAGCAGTGTTTGGTACATCGCCGATTTTACCTTTTAGATAATCGGCTGTTTGCTTGATAACTTCTAACATGTTTATTAATTTTTTTATTGAATGATTCTTTATCTTCTTTTTCTAAAAACATTACTTCGATAGGGATGTAGTACAGTTTTTTCTTCAATTCTTCTTTCAACGATGTCATAGCTTTAAAGCGTATGGCATCTTTTTCTGTGGTTACGATTATTTTGTCGTCGTCATCTACATCTAACAAATCCATCTCGTTCTCAATTTCTTCAATGTCTTCCTCGTTGAAAAAATGATGATCCGGAAAAAACTTAGGGTATAAATTGTATGTCTTTAGCTCTAATTTTTCAACCAAAGGCTTTGGAGAAGCGATACCGGTAATCAGAAACACGTGTTTCTTTCGCAAGTCGTCGGGATCGAGAATTTCCGGTTGAATTTCGGAGAAAACAGGGGTGATACTCCTGTAATCAAAAGTAGTAAAATACAAATCCTGATAGGGAAACAAATCGAGTCCGTTTTCGTAAACCCTGAAATCTATGGGTTGCATTTCACGGCTGCACTTGGTTACAATCACTATAGATGCGCGGTCTTTTCCTTTCAGTGGTTCTCGCAAATAGCCTGCAGGGAGCAGTTTGTCTTCATAAACCGGGCGATTACTGTCAACCAGCAAGATAGATAGTGATGGCGTAACATATCGATGTTGAAAACCATCGTCCATCAAAATTACTTCAGGACGTTCTTCTATGTCGATAGACATAATTTTTTCAATGGCGTTCCTTCGGTTTTTGTCTACAACAACAAGCGTGTCCGGATATTTCTGTTTTATTTGGAGCGGTTCGTCACCCACATCCTGAGGTTTAGAATCCACATCAACAATCTTAAATCCTTTGCTTTTTCGCTTATAACCTCTACTCAGCACCGCCACTTTATATCGCGTTGACAACAAATTAATAAGGTATTCTATATGTGGCGTTTTACCTGTTCCACCCACCGTGATGTTTCCAACACAAATAATCGGAATATCGAATTTATGCTGTTTTAGGATCTTGGCGTCAAACAGTTTATTTCGAAAGGCCACACCAAACCCGTACAACCACGCCAGCGGCAGCAACGAACGTCGTATTTCGGGAAGTGGTGAATCCATAAAACGGTTTCTTGCTTTTAGCTTTTAGCTTTGTGTTGGTGTGATGAAACACTCAGGAACAATGAATTTATCTGTTTTCTTTTGTAATTCACCATTCAATCTATCCATGCCTTTTGCCAACAGCTAATGGCTAACAGCCAACGGCTAATTAATATTCAAATCATAAGGAATACGCGCCTGAATATAATCCTGATCTTTTATGTTTTTGAGAAACATAAACATATTGTAGCTTTCTCCCAGATAACTTTTTAGAGCTTTAGCTGCTAATTCTTCCTTGTTCTTGTTGAAAATTTCTTCGAAAGGCGATTTCATTCTCGGATATTCGAAGACGGCGTAGCTTTTACCCAAATTTGCCAAATCGGCGGCAATACGAATTGCTTCGTCAATTCCACCCAGTTCGTCAACCAGCCCGATTTCTTTTGCCTGATTTCCTGTCCAAACCCTGCCTTGTGCATATTTGGCCAGGCTGTCTTTCGGCATTCCACGACCATCTGCGCATCTTGTTAAGAATAAATCGTAACCATTGTCAACATAAGATTGCATCATAGCAGCCTCCTGAGCATTAAAAGCACGTGAAATATTCCCAAAATCGGAAAATTCATTGGTTTTAACCACATCTGTATCTATACCCAATTTGTCGAGAGTTCCGCTGAAATTCGGGAACATACCGAAAATACCAATAGACCCGGTGACAGTTGTTGGCTGAGCTACGATCTTGTCTGCATTGGCAGCGATATAATATCCACCCGATGCTGCAACATCTCCCATGGAAACAACCACCGGCTTTTCTTCTTTCAGATCGGAAATCGCTTTCCAGATCTGTTCCGAAGCATAAGCACTTCCACCGCCGGAGTTTATACGAAACACAACGGCTTTAATATCGTTATCCTGTCTAAGTTTCTCAATTTCGTTCACCATGTATTTATCCTGAATACCGCTGGATCCAGTACCGGATATAATATCACCACTTGCATACAGCAAGGCAATGGAGTTTGTTGATTTTTTAATGATTTGCGTTTTAACCGATTTCATATCAGAAATAGTAGCAGAAGGAATTTTAGCATCGCTTTCGATACCGATAAGTTCGCGCAGATAGTTCTTCATCTCAGTTTCATACACAACGGTGTCCACAAGATTTTGTGCCAGCAGAAAATCGGTTTTTTTCAACATCGGAAACTGATTGGCAATGGAGTCGATTTGAGCAGGCTCCATATTACGACCTTTGGCCATATCGTTTTTAACAAACGCCCAGATGTCGTTAATATACGATCTTACCTGTTCTTTGTTGGCCGGACTCATCTCGGTTTGTGTATATGGTTCGGCAAACGATTTGTATGTGCCTACTTTGAAAAGCTGCATCTCGACACCTAATTTTTGCAAGGCATCTTTATAGAAAATTGGTGTAGAAGCTAATCCGTGAATATCAAGCATCCCTTCTGGATTGATGGCCACCTTGTCGGCTACCGAAGCCAGATAATATCCGTTTTGCATGTAATTATCGGAATAAGCTACAATAAATTTACCGCTTTCTTTAAAATCTTCCAGTTCCTGACGTATTTCTGCCAGGGTTGCATTTGATGCAGCAAAAATTCTGGTATCCAGATAAATTCCTTTTATTTTATCGTTGTTTTTTGCTTTTCGGATAGCTCCGATAATATCGTTCAATCCCACAGAAGAAGAAACCCCACCGATCAATTCAGTGAAAGGATCGCTTTCGGCAACACGTTCCTGTATGGTACCTTCAAACTTTAGATTTAAAACAGAATTATTTTGCAGTACAAATGATTCCTGCTTCCCAAAGGAGCTCATCATCGAGCCCATCATGGCAAACATGATCAGCATCGAAATAAATGAGAAAATGAAACTCGCAATGATGAAGCCCAACGCTGATGCTAACATCATTTTAAAGAAATCTTTCATAAATTTGTGTTCTAAATTGATTATAAGCACAAAAATAGAGAAAAAAGAATTATATTGCAATTGAAAACAATTACTTTTTTGTTTCTTTATACTTGTAAGATAATTTATTAGTGAAAAAATCGGGTTTTATCCACCATAGATTGTTATGTGATCAAAAACCACGAAAATCAAATATTAGTTAAAAAAACATAAATAAGAGAACAAAACGGTGAAAGCGTGCAACGTTTTTCCGTTTTTTCCATCTTTATAAATGTAAGCGATAAGCATGGATGATTCGCAGTTAATAGCAGCATGTAAGAAGCAGAACCGAAATGCCCAAAAGGCATTATACGAGTTGTATGCCCCAAAAATGATGGCTGTTTGTCTGCGATATTGTCAGAATGATGAAACTGCTCGTGATTTATTACACGACGGGTTTCTGCAAGTGTTTACACAAATAGGCTCGTATTCGGGCAAGGGTTCTTTTGAAGGTTGGTTACGTAAGATTTTTGTGAATTTAGCTCTCGAAAATTATCGTCAGGAGAAAAAGAAGTTTAACTTTTTAAGTGATTACTCAAAAGATGAAAATGATTTTTCAGAAACTCCTGAAGATGATCTTCTGGACGTGGGCGATATTCCTAGACAAGAACTCTTGAACATCATACACGAGATGCCCGAAGGGTATAGAACAGTATTTAATCTGGTGATTTTCGAAGATGTTCCGCACAAGGAAGTCGCTTCTATGTTGGGGATTACCGAAAACGCATCGCGTTCGCAATTTTTTCGGGCAAAGTCAATTTTACAGAAAAAGGTACAATCAATGTTGAAAAAGAAATATTTATAGAAAACTCTATGCACAAAAACGATATATTTAAAGACCAGCTAAAATCGGTTTTCAGCGATTTTGAAGCTCCGGTTCCCGACGATGGATGGGAAAGAATGGAGCAATCGTTGAATGCTATTGCACGGGCAAAAATTGTTCGCCGCAACTGGTATATCGGCTCTGTTGCTGCCACAGTGGCGATATTACTGGGCAGTTTATTCTTTCTGAGACCGCCTCAATCGGTTGAGCAAAGCACCCCTACCCTAACTGAGGAAACCACATCTGACAAAGTGATAAATACTGACAAACAGGATGTTCAGGTAGCTGATGCTGACCCAGTATCGCGAAGAGAAAAGAGTGGCCAACAGAAATTGACTCACAAAAAACAGGAGACACTTCTTGCCAAGCAGACCAAGAGAAAAGAAAATGAATCAGAAATTATAAGTAAAGCTGTTGAGCAAACACCGGAGAGATTAACGATTGCGGAACAACCCGGAGAAAAGAGAATACAGGTAACAGAAGAAAGGAAAACTCAATCCGAAGAAAAAAGGGTGGCTCAACCCGATCAGGATGAAATTGACCGGCTTATCCGGGAGTTTGAGAATGCAGGCAATACAGCTGTATTTGGAGTAGCACTCGAAGAGAGAAAAAGCAAACCTTTGATGTTGGCATTAAATGCAAAAGGTGGCTTGGCATCGTCGCAAAAGATCGTGGTAAACAGCCCGATGACTTTGCGTAGCGCCAGTGTCGAAAAATTGGATAATAATCTTAATGACAATTATTTTTACAGCAATACAGGGAAAAATAGCACCTTGCCTGAAGGGTACGAGAATGTTGCAGCATTAAATACACGCAGTGTAGCCGATAACGTTGCTGAAATGGAACACGATCAACCGATTTCGTTTGGCATTACCATTTCTAAAACCATTATCGACAAATTGTCCGTTGAAACCGGAATAGTCTACACTTATCTGTTTTCGAGAGCTAAAAATACCAGTGTCGATTTTCAAAATCAAGAGACACAGCATTTTCATTACTTAGGCATTCCTGTCAATTTCAATTACAATTTTCTGAACTTTGGAAAGCTGGGTTTGTTTGCATCAGTTGGTGGAATGGTTGAAAAAGATGTTTACGGAGAATTTAGAAGTTCAGGCCAGGGCGTTTCAACTGAGTTAAACAGCATCTCTAAAGGCGTCATCGCTACAAAGATTAGCCAGAAAAACCCTCAATTTTCGGTAAATGCCGGAGTAGGAGCTTTTTATCCTATTTATGGCGGATTTAATTTATACGGTAAAGTGGGTGGTTCATATTATTTTGATGCAAAAAATAATAATTACAAAACTATATATTCCGACAGAAAAATCGTTTTCGATTTGAATGCCGGTATCCGATTTGATTTTTAATACTTTTAATTTTATTTAATTATATGAGAAAATTGATTTTATTTTTTATTGCTGTAAGCCTCGGGCTTACAATGACTTCGTGCCTTGATGAAGGCAGCCAGAATTTTTCAGAATCGTCTATTGTGTATATTGCGATGGACCAAGGTTTAGTTTATGGAAAAACCCTTACAGGAAGAGTTATTACATCAGACAAGATAGACATGATGGTGCCGGGGACTTTCAAGTTCCTCAGTTACAGCTGGGAAGAATCTTATGGTTACACATCGTTAGGAGAAGTGAGTGTATATAACGTAATTACATCAGGAGAGGTGATCGACATAAGTCAAACATACTTGCAAATGGCACCTGTTACTGAAGTTACACCAAAGCTTGATTTTAAAGACATAAAGAGGCCTGTCTACGATGAAAATGGTATATATTTAGATGATTACTGGCTTTTTGAATATTCCTACATGGGTAAAGAAGGCGAAACACCAATAGTAAGCTTTTATAAAAGGAGTTCCACGGAACAAAACCCTGATCCCGTGGAGATTGATGTACGTCTTGTAAAGACCGGCACTCCAAAAGATGGTGCAAGTGAAAAATTATACACAGATGTTATTGCTGTTGATATGAGGCAGCTGAGACAAATGTACGGAGGTACGAGTACAACGTCTACTAAAGATCTACGTATAAAATTTTGGTATTACCTCGATGGGCGAACCGAACTTACCGAATCACAAACATACATAATGAAAGTAAAAGGAAATTAATCCAGTTTGATTCCAACAAAAAAGCTGCCTCCAAACGGGGCAGCTTTTTTCGTATCAATAACAAGGAAGAGAATTATTCTTCGCTTTTGTTTTCTTCAGTTTTGTCTTCAACCGGCTCCTCAACCTTTTCCTCTGCTTTGAGTTCAACAGCAGCTTCGGCATTAGCTTTGTCAGCTGCAGCTTTAGCTTCTTTTTTAGCTGTGCTTTTTTTCAAAGCATCAATTTTTTGGTTGTCGAGTTTTTCTTTTAAAGCAGCGAGTTCTTCGATATCACCCAATGTGGTTTTTTCAATCGCCGGAGAAGCTATTGCTGATACCTGACTTTCTTTCTTTCCGGAGCGTTTTCCTTTTCTGCTTTCTTCAGAGCCACCACCCTGAGCATCTTCGTGAATACGGCTGTGAGAAACAATAATGCGTTTAGCATCTTTATTGAATTCGATAACTTTGAATTCTAATTTGTCTTCAGCTTGTGCTTGGGAGCCATCCTCTTTTACCAAATGTTTTGGAGTGGCAAAACCCTCCACACCGTAAGGCAAGGAAATAATAGCACCTTTATCCACAAATTCAAGAACGGTACCTTCGTGAACCGATCCGGCAGTGAATATAGTTTCGAATACGTCCCAAGGATTTTCTTCCAGTTGTTTGTGTCCAAGGCTTAAACGACGATTTTCTTTGTCGATTTCCAGCACCTGAACTTCAATAGGAGCACCGATTTCGGTAACTTCGCTCGGATGTTTGATTTTTTTCGTCCATGAAAGGTCCGAAATATGGATCAAGCCTTCAACGCCTTCTTCAATTTCAACGAATGCACCAAAATTGGTGAAGTTACGAACTGTTGCAGTGTGAGTGCTTCCAACAGGATATTTTTCTTCGATATTGTCCCATGGATCGGGTTTAAGTTGTTTAACGCCAAGCGACATTTTTCGGTCCTCACGGTCGAGTGTAAGAATAACGGCTTCTACATCGTCACCAACTTTCATAAAGTCTTGTGCGCTGTGCAAGTGCTGCGTCCAGCTCATTTCCGATACGTGAATTAAACCTTCTACGCCCGGTGCAACTTCAACAAATGCTCCGTAATCGGCAATAACAACCACTTTTCCTTTCACGATATCGCCAACTTTCAGGCTGTCGTCCATAGCATCCCATGGATGCGGAGTTAATTGCTTCAAGCCGAGAGCAATACGTTTTTTGTCGTCATCGAAATCGAGGATTACCACGTTGATCTTGTCGTCCAATTTAACCACTTCATCCGGATGCTGGATGCGTCCCCAAGAAAGATCAGTAATGTGGATCAAGCCGTCAACGCCTCCAAGGTCAACGAATACTCCGTAGGAGGTAACGTTTTTAACCACACCTTCGAGTACCTGGCCTTTTTCGAGTTTCGAGATAATTTCTTTTTTCTGTTGTTCCAGTTCTTCTTCGATAAGAGCTTTGTGCGAAACAACCACGTTTTTGAATTCAGGATTGATTTTCACCACCTTGAATTCCATTGTTTTGTCAACGAAGATATCATAATCGCGAATCGGCTTCACGTCGATTTGAGAACCCGGCAAGAATGCTTCTATGCCGAATACATCTACGATCATACCGCCTTTTGTACGGCATTTGATGTAACCTTTAATTACTTCGTTGTTTTCAAGTGCTGCGTTTACACGATCCCAAGAGCGTGAAGCGCGTGCTTTTTTGTGAGAAAGGAGTAATTGTCCTTTTTTGTCTTCCTGGCTTTCGATGTAAACCTCTACTTCGTCACCAACTTTCAATTCGGGGTTGTAGCGGAATTCGTTCATCGATACCACACCGTCTGATTTGAAGCCAATGTTTACAACTACTTCGCGTTTGTTCATGGAGGTTACTGTACCTGTTACTACTTCTTTGTCACTGATTTTGCTCAGCGTGTTGTCGTAGCTTTCGGTAAGTTTTTCTTTGTTCTCTTTGGTGTAGACTTCACCTTTTGCGTAAGCATCCCAATCGAATTCCTCTATGGGAGCTACAGTTTTTAAATTGTCTGTCATTTGTTGTTTAAAAAATTAATAATTAAAATAAGTTAGACTTTATATTGTTGAAAAAAACGGTGCAAAGATACAGTGTTTTTTTTTACAAACCAACTCATAATGAGAAAATTTTAGTGTTTAAATGATTCGTCAGAATACCTCAATTAGCTGATTCGTACTTTCCGAAATTCGTGTTTCTTCATGTCGATCAGCAATAAATAGCCGGCAAGCGTACTTTCCGAATTTGTGAGCACATTTATTGCTTCCATCGCTTGAATACCGGCAACGATACCTACAAAAGCGCCTATTATACCCTGAGGCTGGGTGAATTTTTCATTATCGGGGAGATAGGGGAACAAATCTTCGTAGCTCGGAGCACCACGATAATTGAAAACCGAAACCTGTCCTTGAAATTCGCAAACGGATGCATGAATAAAAGGTTTTCCTGTTTTCTGCGATGCGCGGTCTATTGTGTAGCGGGTGGACAAGTTGTCGGTACAATCGATAATTATGTCGTATTGTGTGAGAAGTGGAGTGGCATTATCGTCTGTCAGGCGAAAATCGTAAATCTGGAAATTAATAGTTGGATTGAGTAGTTCCAATCTCGCTTTGGCACATAGCACTTTGGGAAGTCCAATTTGTGATGTTTCGTACAGTATTTGCCGTTGTAAATTACTTTCGGAGACACGGTCATCGTCCACTATACCTATTGTACCGACTCCGGCACCTGCAAGGTAGAGTAGCACCGGTGATCCTAATCCGCCGGCACCTATTACAAGTGCGCGTGCCGATTTGAGTTTTTGCTGAGTTTCAATTCCAAAATCCGGCAATTGAATTTGACGAGTGTAGCGCTCCATTTCGTTGGATGTCAGTTTACATCCAACTATCCCAGTCTTTCCAGACGGCTTCATATCCTTTTTCTTTAAGTGATTTGGCAAATTCTTCGGGAGTTCGGTTATCGTTTATCGAAAATTGTTCCAATTCGCTGTTATTCGTAGCATAGCCGCCCGGTTCGGTACTGGAGCCTGCGCTCATCGACGTGATACCCAAAGGCAGTACGTTATCGCGGAATGCTTGGCTTTCCCGGGTCGATAGTGAAATGTCAATTTCCTTATCCAGCAATCGATAGGCGCAAATAAGCTGTACCATTTCGCGGTCGCTGATGGGGGACTTTGGTGTGAAAGCTCCGGCTGCCGGACGTAAGCGTGGTAGCGAGATGGAGTACTTGGTACGCCAGTACTTTTTTTCGAGGTATTTCAGATGTAGAGCCACAAAAAACGATTCTGTGCGCCAGTCTTCCAGACCCAGCAAACCGCCGATACCTATTTTTTGAATGTTTGCGGATCCAATCCGGTCGGGTGTTTCCAGGCGATAGCGATAATCGGCTTTTTTTCCGGCAAGATGGTAGTTGCGGTAATTTTTTTCGTTATACGTTTCCTGATAAATACAAATAAACCCAACACCTGTTTGATGCAGCCGGGCGTATTCTTCTGTTTCAAGCGGTTGTACTTCAAGCGCAATTTGCGAAAAATACGGACGGATGCGTTCTGCTACTTTCGTGTAATAATTAGCATCAGTTTTCTTCGGGAAATCGCCTGAAACCAATAAAATATGCTTGTATCCAAGCTTGCCAATGGCTGCAATTTCTTTATCTATCTCACTTAAAGAAAGTACTTTTCGGTGAATATCGTTTTTTGCATTGAATCCGCAATAAGCACAGGCATTGTGGCAGTAGTTTGATAGATATAGCGGGATGTACAATTGTATGACGTTGCCAAACCGCTCTAATGTAAGGTGATGTGCTTCCTGAGCCATTTGTTCCAAATAGGATGTGGCTGCAGGGGATACCAATGCCATGAAATCCGTTATCGTTCGTTTTGGATTTGCCAAAGCAAGCTCTACATCTCGTTTGGTTTGGGATTGGATTTGACGGGAAATGTCATCCCAGTTGTAGGATTGTATATAGTGATAGAAAGTTTCCGTTGAAGTCATGGGTCGCTCTGTGTTGGATATTTTTGGTTTAATTAGGGATATTTATTCACTGCATAAATTCATATCTGTTAAAGATTTAAAAACTCTGTCAAAGGTGAACTTGCATGGGCATTTTTGACTTGTTTCCCCAATCGTGCTTCATAAGCCATTCGCCCGGCTTCTACTGCGAGTTTAAATGCCCGGCCCATTGTTGTCGGGTTGCCTGCCACGGCAATGGCCGTATTTACAAGTACGGCGTCTGCGCCCATTTCCATGGCTTCGGCAGCGTGCGAAGGCGCGCCAATCCCGGCATCGACAATAACCGGTAAATTGCTTTGTTCAATAATAATTTCCAACATTTCGCGTGTTTTTATACCGCGATTGCTCCCGATGGGTGCGCCCAGAGGCATAACCGTGGCAGCTCCGGCATTTTCAAGCAGCTTACACAAAACAGGATCTGCCTGAATATAAGGAAGTACCACAAAGCCCAGTTTTGCTAATTCTTCAGTTGCTTTCAGCGTTTCGATAGGGTCGGGCAGAAGGTATTTGGGGTCGGGATGAATTTCGAGTTTCAGCCAGTTCGTTTCCAGCGCTTCGCGCGCGAGCTGAGCGGCAAAGACGGCTTCTTTGGCTGTCCGGACACCCGATGTGTTGGGAAGTAAAGATATGTTCGGGTGTGTGAGGTGTGTGAGAATGTCGTCATTCTTATCTTCCACATCCACGCGTTTAAGAGCCACGGTAACAAGTTGCGATTCCGAAGCGAGAATGGCATCGCGCATTTCAGCGTTTGATGAGAATTTACCGGTTCCGGTAAAAAGGCGGGACGTAAATGTTTTATCGGCTATTGTTAGCATAACTTATTATAAAGGTTTAAAATTCAGTGTTTAAAGTCTTGGAGAAATTGATAATGTTTAATACGTTTCTTGTTTTGTCTGCCATATCTGTGCTATTTTTAATATACGACGAGAGTGCAACGCCGTGAACCCCGCTTTCTATTAAATCCGGTATATCTTCAGTTGTAATGCCGCCAATGGCAAAAACGGGGAGAGATATATCGTCTCTTTTCATTTCGCTACAAATACTTTTATATCCTTCATTTCCCAGAATGGGGCTAAGATTCTTTTTGGTGGTAGTGAAGCGAAAAGGGCCCACACCCACGTAATCTACGCCATTGGTATATGCTTTTGTTATGTCTTCGAGCGTGTTACAGGTACTACCGATAATTTTCTCATTGCCTAAAATCGTTCGTGCTTCGTTTGGACACATATCTTCTTTTCCCAAGTGCACGCCGTCGGCATCAACCTGACGGGTAATCCGAACATTATCGTTTACAATAAACAATGCATTATATCTGTCGCAGATCGATTTTACCAAATATGCCTGGCGCAATAACTCATCTTCCGGTGTATCTTTCATGCGTAACTGAACGAGTTTTATTCCTCCTTTACATACTTGCTCCACTTGTTCGGCAATTGATATGTTTTTATCCATATCGGTGATGTACATTAATTTTACATCGAAAATTGATGGCTTTGGAACTGCTGTTTTTTGATGTAATCCTAATTTCTTTTCCATACTGTGCATAAAACCGGAAACAGACACCTGCGCTTTATTGCAGGCTGTTTCCAGCGAAAAGCCTTGGGCAAGGAATGAAGTTACTGCCGATGAATATACGCAACCGGTTCCGTGTTTTTCGTTACCTCCACGAATAACAGAAAATGTGAATGTTTTTTTCGGCGTGAAAAGCACATCTTCCGATACCGTATCCATGTTGTGTCCACCTTTCCATAGAATGTTGACACGGAACTTTTGACAAGTTTCCTGTATCTTTTCCGTGGCCACTTCTTCACCGAAAAGTTGTTTCATTTCAGGTGTATTGGGTGTGATGAGATATATTTTCTCCAGAATTTCCGGCAAAAGTGATAAATCATTTTGCAATTCAAAGCCCGAGGAAGAGCGAAGAATCGGGTCCCAGATAATTTTGGCTTCGGGGATTTTTTTTAGCAATTGCTGGCAAAGTTGGTTGAGGACTGCTAGATTCTCAATTATTCCGATTTTAATGAATTGCGGGCGATTTTTTTCGAAAAGCACATCGCATTGACGATTTATTTCATCGGGTGAAAGCCAGCGAACATCATCCAACTTGTCCTGATTTTGAAATGTGATGCCAGAACAAACTCCTAAACCATAACTGCCGGTAACTTCCATTGTTTTTATGTCTGATGTGATTCCGGCTCCGGACGAAGGGTCGAATCCGGCAATGGACAGCACCTTTGGAGTGTTTAATTCGCGCCAGCGTTGCACGATATTGTCAGGATTGGTATTACTCCAAACGGCTCCCAAAACGGCTGCACCTGAAAATCCCATTTGCTGTATCCGCCATAAATTATCGGCGTTAATTCCGCCCAAAGCGATAATGGGTGTCGGGATAATTGGTAATTCTTTTTGGATTTGTTCTTCTGTAAATGCCTGTTTGTAATCAGCTTTGGAAATACTGTCGAAAACGGGACTTAGGAAACAATAATCGGCTTTAAGCGTAAGATTACGGATATCGTCGAATGAATGGCACGAAACTGAGACCTGCCTATATTCGGGCTTTCGAACAAAGTTTTTCTGTTTTTTAACAGAAAGATGAATGCCTTTTAATCCATACTTTTTTACCAAGTGAAAAAAGTCGTGAATAACCAATCGATTTCGAAATCGTTCATCAATTCCGAGAATAAATCGTTCGTACTCTGTTTCCGATAAATCAGGCTTTCGGACATGTAGCGTTTGCAATCCGTGCATAAATAAAGTATTGCAGATGATTGCTTCATCCGGAAGGCTTTGTGGCAATGTGATAAGAATAAGCATTTTTTTCTTTTTAAAGCGATTTGGAGGTCGCTTCACTCTCTTCCATTGTTTTTCTGAATTTTTTATTTGCCCGCATAGAGCAGAAATGTTCGCCGCACATGGAGCAATAGTGCGCTTCTTTATGTCCTTCATCAGGCAAAGTGGCATCGTGGAATTGTATAGCTTTTTCGGAGTCAAGTGCCAGATGAAACTGGTCTTTCCATCTGAATTCGAAACGTGCTTTGCTCATCGCGTGATCACGGTAGTATGCTGCCGGATGGCCTTTGGCAAGGTCGGCAGCGTGTGCCGCCAACTTGTAGGTGATAACACCTTCTTTTACGTCGTTTTTGTCGGGCAACCCGAGATGTTCCTTTTGTGTGACGTAACAAAGCATGGCTGTTCCGTACCAACCAATCATTGCTGCGCCGATTGCCGAGGTGATATGGTCGTAGCCCGGTGCAATATCGGTAACCAACGGACCAAGCGTATAAAAGGGAGCTTCGTGGCAGTGTTTCAGCTGCATGGCCATATTTTCTTTAATCTTGTGCATGGCCACGTGCCCGGGGCCTTCAATTATGACCTGTACGTGATGTTTCCAGGCTATTTTTGTGAGTTCGCCCAAGGTTTCGAGTTCGGCAAACTGTGCATGGTCGTTGGCATCGGCAATGCTTCCCGGTCGCAATCCGTCGCCCAGTGAAATACCCACATCGTATTGCGCAAGAATTTCACAGATTTCTTCAAAATGCTCGTAAATGAAACTTTCTTGCTTGTGTGTAGTGCACCAATTGGCTATAATTGAACCGCCACGCGATACAATGCCGGTTACGCGGCGTAACGTAAGCGGGATATGGTGCCAGCGCAAACCGGCGTGGATAGTGAAGTAATCGACTCCCTGTTCGGCTTGTTCAATCAGTGTGTCGCGAAAAATTTCCCACGAAAGTTTGTCCACATCGCCCTGCACTTTTTCGAGCGCCTGGTATAATGGAACGGTTCCTACAGGGACAGGCGAATTTCGGATAATCCATTCGCGCGTTTCGTGAATGTTCTTTCCGGTAGATAGATCCATAATTGTATCGGCACCCCAGCGAAATGCCCAAACGGCCTTTTCCACCTCTTCATTAATGGAGGAGGTGACCGGAGAGTTACCGATATTTGCGTTGATCTTCACCAGAAAGTTCCGTCCGATTATCATGGGCTCACTTTCGGGATGATTAATATTAGCCGGAATAATGGCTCGTCCGGCTGCAATTTCGTCGCGTACGAACTCTGGCGTTATCCGACGGGGAATATTGGCTCCGAGAGGTTTTCCCGGATCGGCTTTATATTTTTCGGTAATCTTATCGATAAGTTGGTTCTCACGGATGGCCACAAACTCCATTTCGGGCGTAATGATGCCTTGCTTGGCATAATAAAGTTGACTTACGGGTTTGTCTTTTGCCCGTCGTGGTTGTGTATTTACGTGCTCAAACCGGAGGTTGTCGAGTGATTTATCAGCATGTCGCATTCTTCCATATTCAGATGAAAGCGAGTTGAGTTTTACGGTGTCGTTGCGCTCTTCAATCCATGCTTCCCGAAGTTTTGGCAGTCCTTTTCGTAATTCAACCGTTTGATTTTCATCGGTATAAATGCCCGAAGTGTCGTAAACCACAACCGGTAAGTTTTCAATAGTTTCGCCATTATCAAGAATGGTTTTGGACAGATTGATTTTTCGCATAGGTACCCGAATGTCATTCCGGCTTCCTTGTACATAGATTTTTTTTGACCCTGGTAATGGTCCTGTGGTGAGATCAAAACTTTGCATAACAGTATTTTATGTTTTGTGATTGTTTGTTGGGTACGGAGTGTATTATCCGCCTTGTGCAACTTTGATGATGAGGATATTGCAACCGTTGGTAAGTGTAGTTATTTCCCAGTTTTTACGAAAAATAACCACATCATCAATCGCGACGGCAATGTGGGATGTATTGATATTTTGTTGCTCAAGAAACTGCAAAAGGGTAGTGTTCGGGAGACAATGCACCTGACTTCCGTTAAGAAATATATTCATAGATATATAAATAAAAGTGCGGGGTGCGAAAAATGGGTAAGGTTGTATCTACTCTTTCCTACGGCGGCATTATCCGCATCAGGTATGAGGGTGTAATCTCAGCCCGCTTGTATGGGCACCCCTGAATAATAATACTGCAAAGATAACGGATTCTTTTGATATGCCGTAATCTTTGCAGTATGAATTTTAAATTGTTTTTGTTTATAAAAGCAAAAGTCCGTCCTGAACTTCCTTACGTGTATTTATTCCTGCAATGGTTTCTACAAGTTGTAATGCAAAATCGAATACAAATGAGGGGCCTTTTCCGGTAATGATATTCTCGTCAACTGCCACTTTCTCGCCGGTTACTTTGGCTCCGATCAATTCGGGTTCAAAGCCGGGATAGCAGGTCGCTTTTTTTCCGTCCAGCAATCCTAATCCGCCTAAAACCATTGGAGCGGCACATATAGCTGCTACGTTTTTTCCTTTTTCGGCAAATTCTTTGACACGTTTCTTTAATTCTTCGTGCTCGTTTAGGTGTTTTGCGCCGGGCATTCCGCCGGGAAGCACCAAAACATCGATGGTTGAAAAATCGAGCTCGGCGAAAGTTTTATCGGCCAGCACCGGTATGTTGTGTGCTCCGGTTACTCTTTTATCGTCTGTTATCGATATGGTCTCTACCGGAATTTGCGCTCTGCGTAGAATGTCAATTGTACCCAATGCTTCAATTTCTTCGAAGCCGTTGGCTAAAAATAATGCTACTTTTTTCATGTTTTGTTTTATTTAATAGATTGATAAAAAGATTGCTCGAGATTAGCTAAGCCGATGGCATTTCTTTGTTCGCCAACAGCTGACAGCTAATTACCAACAGCCAAATTAATTCAAATTGAACCGATAGGTGATGGTTCCCTGTTGATTGTTGGTGGAGTTTATCGCATTGAACTTTGTCCGACGGGCGGCGCCAAGCGCTTCGTTACGAAGTGTGTTATTGGGAGTGTTTGTCCCCTTGCCGATTTCTGCATTTATAACATTTCCACGCGGGTCAACAGTGATGGTTACCACAACTGTTCCGTAATCGTTTACCGAATAACGGGGTTGAGCTAAACCACCGGCGCCCAAACTGCGGCCACCCAAATCGAATGTCCCGATTCCACCAATACCCGACGTTGCACCTTGCGAAGCATTTCCTGTGGAAACACCTTGAGTTCCTGTGCCCTCGGTTTCGCCGCGACTACCGGCATTTTCACCAAACAGACCACTCATTTGCTGGTTGATTTCCTGTTTGCGGGCTTCCTCTTCACGCTGACGGCGTACGGCCTCTTCTTGTAAACGACGTTGCTCGGCTAATTGTTCGCGGCGACGGCGTTCTTCTTCTCGTTGAGCAGCAACGTCTATGGTTGGTTCGGTATTTTGAGTAATTAACGGTTCGCTGGGTGAATATTCGGGAACGGATGGTGTCTGTTGCGCGGGAACCGGAACGATTTCGTTCATGGGCGACTCAGTGGTACCGAATGCATCTTCAACGTTTCCGAACATTACGGGGATTCCTTCCAGTTCTTCGGGTGGTGAGTATAGCGTGAAGTAAGAGAATAACAGAAAGAGCAGGAGCAGCACGGCAAAAATGGCTGTCCCGATAATTCCTGATATTTTTTCTCTTGTGATTGTCATTTGTTGTGCTATTATCTTTATCAGAGTTCAGAACTTTGACAAAGTGTCGCGTGGTTCGTTTAATTCGGCCTCGTCATCAGCACCATCTTAAACTGATTCTGATTGGCAATATCCAAGATTTTTACAATTTCCCGATATGGAACTTCTTCATCGGCATACAGAGCCACAAAGATATCCGGCTCAGCCGAGTAAACCGACTGCAGAAACGGAGTAATCTGCTCGAATGTCACCACTCGCTCAGTCTCATTTGCATTCGCAACATAATAAGTGAGGTCCTTATCAATAGTGACTCTTGTAATGGGCTTTGCCTGGGCCTGTTGTTGCGCTTTGGGAAGCAGCACTTTAATAGCGTTTGGTACTACGATGGTGGATGTGATCATAAAGAAAATAAGCAACAGAAAAATCACATCAGTCATAGATGCCATGCTGAAGTTTGCCTCTACATTAAATCGTTGTTTTAATGCCATTTTCTGTTTGTTTTAAGCCGCCGGTTCGTTCAAAATATCCATAAATTCCATGATTCGCATTTCAAGTTTATTTACAATACCTTTTATCCTGGTTGTAAGGTAGTTGTAAGCAAACAATGCAATAATCCCCACAATTAGTCCGCCAACGGTTGTTACCAAAGCCTCATAAATTCCCGTAGATAAAATATTTACATCAACGTTTGCTCCTGCACTTGCCATGCTCATAAATGCCTTCACCATTCCGGTAACAGTTCCTAAAAAACCTATCATCGGCGCACCCGATGCGGTTGTTGCAAGCAACGGTAGTCCTTTTTCCAGTTTGGAAATCTCTATATTCCCCTGATTTTCAATAGCTGACATTACATCTGCCATTGGTCTTCCCAAACGCGAAATCCCTTTTTCCACCATTCTCGCCGATGGCGTATTGGTGTTGCGACAGAGCGTCATTGCGGTTTCAATCTTCCCATCGAGGATGTAATCTTTTATACGATTCATAAACGAACTATCTTCCTTCCCGGCTTTATTTATCACCAGCGTTCTTTCGATAAGAACATAAACCGACAGGAGCAAAAGCACCAACAAAACGATCATCAACCAACCGCCTTTAAATGCAAGATCTAAGGCGTTCATGGTTGTTTGAGTTTCAACCGCAGTCGTAACCTGCTGCATTTGTTGCAAAGTATCTTGAACAGGAGCAATTTGTAACAAGTTCATTGAGTCAAATATTTTAATTTTTTAAAAGGACTAAGATAATAAATTTTAGACCGCTTCGCTGTCAGACTTGTGTGTTAAGGCGTCTGATGGTCATTTATTTGATATCTAATTATTAGTTCTAAGCTATAAAAGTAAATAATTATTTATTGTTTATTACTCTCCAAGTTAGTATTTAAGCAATTTTTATAAGCTTTAATTGTTTTTTCCAAACCCAGGTAAAGCGCATCACTGATGAGTGAATGACCGATAGATACCTCTTTCAACCAGGGAATGTTTATGTAGAGATAATTCAAATTCTCCAGATTTAAATCGTGCCCGGCATTTATACCCAAGCCTAGATTTTTTGCAAGTATTGCCGCTTCAACATAAGGAGCTACTGCTTTTTCTCTGTCGATTTTGTATCTTTCAGCATATGGACCGGTATAAAGTTCAATTCTGTCGGCACCGATTTTCGATGCCATTTTAATCGTTTCCAGGTTTGTATCTACAAAAATGGAAGTACGCACACCCATGGCTTGAAACTCGTTTACTACTTCAGTCAGAAAATCCTTGTGTTCAACCGTATCCCAACCAGCGTCAGAAGTCAGTACATCATGTGCATCAGGGACAAGGGTTACTTGTGTCGGACGAATTTTTTTTATCAACGATATGAATTCGGGAGAAGGATTCCCCTCGATATTGAATTCGGTGGTTACTTTGGGTTGCAGGTCAAACACATCCGCATAACGGATATGGCGTTCATCGGGCCGGGGATGTACGGTAATACCCTCAGCTCCAAATAACTGACAATCGATGGCTACTTGAACTACATCAGGAATATTGCCGCCTCTCGAATTCCGGATAGTAGCAACTTTATTTATATTTACACTTAGCTTTGTCATTGTTATTGTACTTTCTCTCCTTATTGCTGTTAATGTTTTGGTCTTTTTTGTAAATGGCAGAATGATAAAAATGCTTTCAAAATGGCTTTTTATCCAAAAAATCCCCATCTTTGTAAAAGATTACAAAATTAATACGAAATAACGGTTTTGCCTAAGAAAACAGATGAAAGATTTTATCAGACAACAGATAGAAAAACAATCGGTATCGTTTACGGCAGAGTCTTTTTTAGGACTTTCTGACACAGAAAATTCGCTTATTGTTATAGAGGTTCCGTTAGTAGACTACACACTTACCGATATTGCCCGTATTGTTGAAAGTAATAATGCCCGGGTAATGAATTTGTATGTTCTCCCTGTTGCTGATGGCAATACCCTCATAATTTCTATCAAATTAAATTTATTAGATTTATCTCCTGTGCTGATGAGTTTCGAAAGATTCAATTACAAGGTATTGTATTACCAGATGAAGGAAGGTGCAGTTACCGATACGCATAAAGAACGATTAGATGAACTGTTGTATTATTTGGAAATGTAAATAGAAAGAGTAAAGAGCCAAGAACCAAGAACCAAGACGATTAAAGAAGGTATTCATCTTCTTATGCAAAATAGAAAACCGATGAAAATTGCATTATTTGGAAGTGTCTTTTCTGAGCAAGCTTATAAAGCCGAATCTCAAATCGTTGATGTTTGTGAAGCTGTGAAACGGCATCCTGCCGAGTTGTATTTACCCGATACTTTTTTCTATTCGCTCTCTCGTGCTACACAAGACAAAATTCGTCCGTTATGTTTGCTTTTCGATGTGTTACCACCGGTTGACCTGGCGCTGAGTGTGGGTGGAGACGGCACTTTCCTCCGAACTGCAGCTGCTGTGGGTAATTCAGGAATTCCGGTTCTGGGTATCAATACGGGAAGATTGGGATTTCTTGCTGATGTAAATTTTAATGATTTGAGCGAGACACTTCAAGAAATTTTCTCCGAAGAATATCTGATCGAGGAACGCTCGCTACTCGAGTTGATCGTTGACGATGAATCGTTGCCCTTCAGTCAGTATAACCGTGCTCTTAATGAGGTGGCTATTCTAAAGCAGGACACGGCATCGATGCTTACCATTCACACGCACATAAATAACGATTTTCTAACTTCATATCAAGCTGATGGATTGGTTGTTGCAACTCCAACCGGTTCAACAGCATATTCACTTAGCGTGGGTGGCCCAATTCTTGTTCCCAGTTCGCCAAGTATTGTTCTATCACCTATCGCACCTCATAATCTAACATCCAGGCCGTTGATAGTACAGGACGATGCAAAAATTAAATTGAGGATCGAAAGCCGGAGTAACAGTTTTTTGGTTTCTTTGGACGGCCAGTCACAGGTTTGTCATGTAAGAACCGAGATCGAAGTGCAAAAAGCAGATTATACCCTTAAAGTAGTAAAACGAAAGGGGCATACTTTCTACGAAACGCTTCGCGATAAACTGATGTGGGGCGTGGACGTGAGACGAAAATAAAAAACAGGATAACCAAAAAGTTATCCCGTTGTAGTTTCAGGTTAATGAACAAATTTTATTGTTCATATTCTTCTTCGCCATCATCGGAAGATGTGGCTACGATTTGCTCCACGGGTTTTGCTTCTTCGAAGGGCAAAAGTTTATCGAGCCCAATGATAAGCATGTAAAAGATGGCCATAAAAACAAATATTCCGGCCATGGATACCCCGGCAATTAATAATGAAGTTTCTATTGTTGGTGTCATATTTTTTGAGGCTTTTAGCTTTTGGCTTTTAGTAATTAGCTCTGTGTTGAACTAATGTTGTAATTAACCAAAATTTTTGTTTATTTCTTGTTTTATTTTATGATAATTCTTCAAATTCCTACTCTATTGCCAACAGCCAACGGCTAACAGCTAATTGCTATTTTAAGCAAACAGCGGAACCAATGTTAAAATAATACCTCCGGCAACCACCGATCCGATTTGTCCGCCCACGTTGGCGCTGATAGCCGGCATAAGCAGGTAGTTATACGGGTCTTCTTTTTGTCCCATCTGATGGATTACTCGCGCCGACATCGGGAAAGCCGATATACCGCAAGCGCCCACCATTGGGTTAATTTTATTGCCTTCCTTTCGGAAGATGTTGAGGAATTTGGCAAAAATCACTCCGCCAAATGTGTCGAACACGAAAGCGAACAATCCCAAACCGATAATTACTAATGTATCTACCCGAACGAAACGGTCAGAAGTCATGGTGCTGGCAATGGTAATCCCCAGCAATATTGTAACCAAACTGGCCAATTCATTCTGTGCCGATAGCGACAGCTTGTTCAACACGCCGCATTCGCGGATAAGATTTCCGAACATCAGGAATCCTATCAGTGCCAGCGATGAGGGCGCAATAATTCCCGCAACAATCGTTACTACAATCGGGAAAAGGATCAACGCTTTTTTCGATATTTTCTTATTGGCATGGCCAACTCCTGACATCCTGATCAAACGTTCTTTTCTTGAAGTGAGCAACCGAATAACCGGAGGTTGGATAATGGGAACCAGTGCCATGTATGAATAGGCCGCTACAGAAATTGGTCCTAGCAAATTGGGCGCAAATCGTGAAGCAACCACAATGGATGTAGGCCCGTCCGCGGCTCCGATAATTCCTATGGATGCAGCTTCCCGCAAATCGTAACCCAGGAAAGAAGCCAAAACCATCGTCATAAAAATACCGAACTGCGCAGCGGCACCGAATAACAGCAAAGAAGGACTTCTGAACAACGGTGAGAAATCGATCATCGCTCCGATAGCAATGAAAATTAACAGCGGAAAAATTTCCGTTGCAATACCAGCGTTAAAAAACACGTTGAGCACACCTTCCACGGCTTCGCCCGTTGCCGGATCAATCTGTGTAATTGCCGACGATAACGGAATATTCACCAAAATGGCTCCAAAACCCATAGGTAAAAGCAATGTAGGTTCATAATTTTTGGCAATAGCCAAATAAATGAGGATAAGACCAATGGTTATCATAACCAGATCTTGCCACGTCATTCCTGCAATTGCAGGCATAAGTTGTTCAAATCCCATAGTTTACAGACATTTAGATATATAGATTGTTAGACATTAGACTTGTAGAAACAAGATTTCTCAGATACGCAAACATTTTGTCTCAATTTGGATAATATCGGCGCAAATGTACATTATAATTTTCAAAAAAATGAGCGAAAGGGAATAAAAAAACTGAGGGTACCACCTCTCGTGACACCCTCAGTGTAAAATAGTATTGATTAAAATTTCGTTCTATAATCCGAAACTCCAGTTCTTTAATACAAAAATCCAAGCATGATACCGGCTGCAACAGCTGAGCCGATAACTCCGGCAACATTGGGGCCCATGGCGTGCATAAGCAGGTAGTTGGTGTTGTCGTATTCCAAACCAACAATCTGCGAGATACGTGCCGAGTCGGGGACAGCCGAAACTCCTGAGTTCCCGATAAGCGGGTTGATTTTGTTATCGTGTTTGAGGAACAAGTTGAAAAACTTAACGAATAAAATTCCGGCACACGTGGCAACCACGAACGAGAATGCTCCGATAACGAAAATCTTTAACGATTCGGGACGCAGGAATGTGGTGGCTTGTGTTGATGCTCCAACCGTCAATCCCAACAGAATGGTAATGGTGTCGATCAACGGCCCGCGGGCAGTTTCTGCCAATCGGCGCGTTACACCCGATTCTTTCAATAAGTTACCGAAAAACAGCATACCCAACAACGGAAGACCCGAAGGCACCAAAAATGTAGTAAGCAAAAGCCCTACAATGGGGAATAATATTTTCTCAGTTTGCGAAACCACGCGTGGGGTTTTCATTTTAATAACCCGCTCTTTCGGTGTTGTCAGCATTTTCATAAAAGGTGGCTGAATTACCGGAACCAGAGCCATATATGAATATGCCGATATAGCAACCGCACCTAATAACTGTGGTGCTAGTTTCGATGTAAGGAAGATAGCCGTTGGCCCATCTGCACCGCCAATGATACCGATAGAGCCTGCTTCGTTGGGCGCAAATCCCCACAATAACGCTGCGACGTATGCTCCAAAAATTCCAAACTGGCAAGCTGCACCAATGAGGAAAAGTTTAGGATTAGCAATCAGCGACGAGAAGTCTGTCATTGCACCAATACCCATAAAAATGAGCGGCGGATACCATCCTTTTACAACGCCTTGATAAAGAATATTTAGTACCGAACCTTCTTCGTAAATTCCAACCTGAAGCCCTGCAGCCTCATTGAAAGGAATATTGCCAATAAGAATACCGAATCCGATTGGGATTAGCAACAACGGTTCGTATTCTTTTTTAATGGCTAAGTATATAAAGAACAAACCAACCAGAATCATTACGATATGACCGATACTGGCATTCGCCATTCCGGTATAATCCCAAAATGTTTTCAAGTTGTCGCCTAAAGTCAAAAGTGTATTCATTTCTTCTTTATTTATTCTACAGTTACTAATTCAGCTCCTTCAAGTACTGAGTCTCCCTTGTTAACCAGAATTCCTGTTACTTTACCGGTAGCGTTTGACAAGATGTTATTTTCCATTTTCATGGCCTCGAGGATCATAATGGTCTGTCCTTTCTTCACTGTATCACCTACCTGACAACGAATATCGAGAATAATCCCCGGAAGCGGAGACTGGATAGTGTTCTTTCCGGTCGGTTCCTTCGGTCGTGTAACGAGCGGTGTTGTCGCCGTTTGCGGTGTAGGTGTTGTAATGGCTTGTTTCTTAATTTTTGAGAGCGGTTTGCTTTCCTTTTTTGCCAATTCTACTTTGTACGGGGTGCCGTTTACTTCCAGTTCAACTACAGAACTATCGGAACTATTTACTATTACACGGTATGGGGCACCATTTATTTTATAATTAAATTCTTTCATAAGGAATATTTCTTTCTGAGTAAATTGATTAATGAATTATCTGCGTGGATCCTGACGCAACGTATATAATTTAGAACTCCAGGGTGAGTATTTGCGTCTGACTTCGCTGATGGTAAGAATAGTACTTTCAACGTCGTGAACATCTTGATTTAACTCGTGAATTGCAGCCGAAATAGCAGCCAGAACCTCTCCGGTAAGTTGGCTTTCACCCCTTACTGCCGATAAAGTACCGGCGCTGGCAACACGTTTATGAGCTATATTTTTTGCTGAATTTCCAATCATTTTAAAAATCACATACAGCAAAATCAATCCCAGAAATACCACGAGCATTGATGTAATGGTTATGGTTACTCCCATTGGATCATTCTCTTGTAACGAAACTACTTTTGGGTTTTCTTCCAGAATAGCATTGTTGCTGCTGGGAGTAATCCTTTCGAGTTGAGTACCTAATTGTTTGCCATCCAGGTCATATTTAATACCATCGGCAGCATATCCGTAAGTTTTGTCAGTAGGTATTCCGGCAGGAATTCTTATTTCATCCAGTAATGTTTTCCCATCGTTTTCATACAAAGCAATGTAGTTCTCTTTGGTCGGATCGAGTTTAAAATTCACGTGGAAAGTTCCGTTAAACGGCTCGTTGTCTGCCCAAAAGAGTGCGTGTTGACGCGGAGGTATCTTGGTGAGCACATCACCGCGCGGGATAGGATATTTTTTAGGATTGTTGGGATCATCGGTTAGGTATCTGCCGCCCAAATCCTGAGTTTTGTATGTGTTGTTGAATATCTCGATCCATCCGTTTCGTTGCCCGAAATCATCCATAAATCCCGTTTGGTTATCTATCAAGACTTCGTTAATAACCCAATGTGGATTTTCTACTTTTTGGACGCAACTCACAAGAAGTATCAATGCAGATAAAAACAACAGTTGTTTTATTTTATTCATACTCATGCAAATTATAATGGTAAATTATCGTGTTTTTTAGGAGGATTGGTCAGCTTTTTGGTTTGTAATTGCTGCAATGCCCTGATAACACGGAAACGGGTATTTCTAGGTTCAATCACATCATCTATATAGCCGTAACGAGCTGCCTCGTATGGATTGGTGAACAAATCGTTGTACTCTTTTTTCTTCTCTTCCACTAGAACAGCCAGTTTATCAGGTTCTTTCTCTGCTGCTATTTCTTTGCTGTAAAGAACTTCAACAGCACCATCTGCACCCATAACTGCAATTTCTGCACTTGGCCAGGCGTAGTTAATATCGCCACGAAGTTGCTTGCAACTCATTACAATGTGAGCTCCACCGTATGATTTACGCAATGTAACGGTTACTTTTGGAACGGTGGCTTCGCCATAAGCATAAAGAAGTTTTGCTCCGTGAGTGATTACGCCGCCATATTCTTGTCCGGTTCCGGGAAGGAATCCGGGAACGTCAACCAGCGACACGATGGAAATATTGAAAGCATCGCAAAAACGAACAAAGCGGGCAGCTTTACGAGAAGCGTTAATATCGAGAACGCCTGCCAGATATTTTGGCTGGTTGGCCACAATTCCTACTGATTGTCCGTTGAAACGGGCGAATCCTACAATGATGTTTTTAGCGTAATCGGCGTGTACTTCAAGGAACTCTCCGTTATCTACAACGGCGCCGATAACTTCGTACATGTCGTAAGGTTTGTTAGCACTGTCGGGGATAATTTCGTTCAAACCATCTTCCAGTCTGTCAATCGGATCGACGCTTTTAAGTACCGGCGGTTCTTCCAGATTGTTTTGAGGAATATAAGATAAAAGTTTTTGAATCAATTGTACGGCATCTTCTTCTGTTTGAGCCGAGAAATGAGCCACACCCGATTTTGCAGTATGAACCGATGCCCCACCCAATTGTTCCTGAGTAACATCTTCTCCTGTAACTGTCTTTACCACCTTTGGGCCGGTAAGAAACATATAGGAAGTTCCTTGTGTCATGATGTTAAAATCGGTAAGAGCGGGCGAATAAACGGCACCACCGGCGCAAGGGCCGAATATACCGGATATTTGTGGAATCACACCCGACGCCAAAATGTTGCGCTGGAAAATTTCGGCGTAACCGGCCAGAGCATTAATTCCTTCCTGAATACGTGCACCACCGGAGTCATTAATACCGATAAGAGGTGCGCCCATTTTCATGGCCTGATCCATTACCTTGCAGATTTTTGCAGCATGCATTTCGGAAAGCGAGCCACCCGAAACAGTGAAATCCTGCGCAAAAACATAAACCAGACGTCCTTCTATGGTTCCGTAACCTGTAACAACTCCATCGCCAAGGAATTTGGTGTTTTCCATGCCGAAGTTGTGACAACGGTGTTCCACAAACATGTCGAACTCTTCAAAACTTCCTTCGTCAAGAAGCATGGCAAGACGTTCGCGAGCTGTGTATTTTCCTTTCAGGTGCTGAGATTCGATTCTTTTCTCACCACCACCTAAGCGAGCTTTTTCTCTCAATTGAATAAGCTCTTTAACTTTTTCGAGTTGGATGCTCATATGATTTTTGTTTATTATGAATGAAAAAATTTTGTTCTAATGTTGAATGATTGCGAAGTTTATCACAAAGTATTTTTAGATTCACCTATGTTATTCAGGGTGTTCGCACAATTCTGTTAATACACTTCCGGTTGATTTCGGGTGTAAAAAGGCAATGTTCAGTCCCTCAGCCCCGGCACGGGGTTTCGCATCAATAAGACGTACGCCTTTTGCTTCAATTTCCTGCAAAGATTCACCTAAGTTTTTAGTTGCAAAAGCGATATGGTGAACACCTTCTCCACGTTTTTCGATAAATTTAGCAACGGTGCTTTCTTCGCTGGTAGGTTCTAATAATTCAATTTTGGTCTGTCCGATCATAAAAAAAGCTGTTTTTACTTTCTGATCTTCAACTGTTTCGATATTATAGCATTTCAGGCCAAGAACTCCTTCGTAATAAGGCAATTGTTCTTCGATACTTTTTACGGCAATACCGATGTGTTCAATGTGTGTTAATTCCATATTAATTAATTGAGTAGTTATTTATTTAAGAAGTGCAAAGGTACAATTTTTTGGTTGTACAGAAAAATTTATTTTAAAGTTTTAAATTGAAGATATTTTTAGAACCTCAAGTAGCTCCAAACTTATTTCACGATCTTTTTTAATGGCTCGTTTAAACGGTACATAATCTATTTCATTTTCACGAATACCTATCATTACGTTTCGCTGGTTCTCCAACAATGCCTGAATAGCAGCAACACCCATTCTGCTCGCCAGAATACGATCTTGCGCCGTAGGCGAACCTCCACGCTGCAAGTGCCCGAGGATTGAAACACGAACATCGTATTGCGGGTATTGTTTTTTTACCCGTTCTGCCATCTTCATAGCTCCACCGGTAACTTCGCTCTCTGCAACGAGGACCATACTGCTGCTTTTCGATTTACGGAATCCCTGCTCGATAAGTTCGGCCAACTGGTCTTTTTCCATGCTGATCTCAGGAATTATTGCAGCTTCAGCACCTGATGCAACAGCGCTGTTAAGAGCCAAATAACCACAATTGCGACCCATTACTTCTACAAAAAAAAGGCGCTCGTGAGACGTGGCTGTATCTCGGATTTTATCCATGGACTGCATTATGGTATTCAGGGCGGTATCATAACCTATAGTAGTGTCGGTTCCATTGAGATCGTTATCGATAGTCCCCGGTAGCCCGACAATCGGTATATTGTATTCGTTGGCAAAAATGCCGGCCCCTGTCAGTGAGCCATCGCCTCCAATTACCACAAGCGCTTCGATTCCGTGTTTTTGCATATTTTCGTATGCAATTTTTCGTCCCTCCTCGGTCATAAACTCATCACAACGAGCGGTTTTTAATACAGTTCCACCCTGCTGGATAATATTACTTACACTATTGGTTTTGAATTCTACTATCTCGTCACTTATAAGTCCCCTATATCCCCTGTAAATACCAAAAACACGCATATTGTTGAAGATTGCAGCGCGTGTTACGGCACGAATGGCTGCATTCATGCCTGGAGCATCACCACCGGAAGTAAGTACGCCGATGCATTTTACATTTGAATCCATTTCGAAGTTTGTTCTGTTTTAAAAGTGATTAACCCTAAATACAATTGAGTACAAAGGTAATTTTTTTTAGCATGCACACAAAAAAAGCTGCTTTAAAAAGCAGCTTTTTCAACTTCCATTTCAGGGACAAGCCTGGCTATTTTCTCCGCTAAAGCTTCCATTTGCCACATAGGTGTTGAGGTTGCCCCGCAGATCCCAATGCTATTGTCTTCTTTAATCCAATCTATATCCAGTTGATCAGGATGATGAATCAGGTATGAGTTTGGATTATTTTTTTTGCATTCAGCAAAAAGAACCTTTCCGTTAGAACTTTTTTCTCCTGCAATAAAAATAATCAGATTATGTTTCTTTGCGAATTCGTGCATGTTGGGAACCCGATTGGACACCTGGCGACAGATTGTATCGTAAAATTCAAAATGCGCATCGCCTTGCATGCGCGTTTTTATCAATTCTCCAATTTCCTGAAATCCATCCAACGGTTTGGTAGTTTGCGAAAACAAACTTATGTCACGCGAAAAATCGAGTATTTCAATATCTTCTTTCTTTTCAATTACAATTGCTGATTCGTTTGTCTGTCCCATTAGGCCGTTTACCTCTGCATGGCCTTTTTTTCCGAAAATTACGATTTGTCCGTCTTCGTTTGCTCTGTTAACGAATTTCTTTTTGATACGTTTTTGCAGACCAAGAACAACCGGGCAAGATGCATCAATTAATTCAATATTATTTTCTTTTGCAATCTCATAAGTGCTTGGCGGCTCACCGTGAGCGCGAAGCAATACACGAACATTCTTCAGCTTTTTAAATTCTTCGTGATTGATGGTTATCAATCCCAGTTTGGCAAGACGTTCTACTTCTATGTTGTTGTGAACGATATCGCCCAAACAGTAAAGCGTTCCGCCTTTTTGCAGTTCCTCTTCTGCTTTGCTGATAGCTTTAGCTACACCAAAACAGCAACCCGACTGCTTGTCGATTTCAATTTTACTCATTTTTATTTATGATTTTATTAAACATATCAATTGCCCATTGCAATTGTTCTTCTATAGTTATATGCGAATTATCCAGCTCTATAGCATCTTTGGCTTTTCGTAACGGACTTTCAGCACGGGTAGTATCTCTTTCGTCGCGTTCGCGTACGTTGGCAAGTGTATCTTCGTATGAAGCCGGGATATCCTTGGTTTGAAGTTCATTAAAACGGCGTTTCGCACGTACTTCGGGGGATGCTGTGAGGAAAATTTTAAGTTCTGCATCGGGAAAAACAACGGTACCTATATCTCGACCGTCCATAACTACGCCTTTTCTTTTTCCCATCGCCTGTTGTTGTCTCACCAATTCTTTCCTGACAAACCCTAAGGTGCTCACACGGCTCGCCATATTGCCAATTTCCAGTGAACGGATTTCCTTTTCCACATTTTCGCCGTTCAGGTAAGTTTCCTGTTGACCCTGATCGTTAGCTTTGAAAGAGATTTCAATTTCGGGAATATGTTGCTGCAATTCGGCTTCCTTGATATCCATATCGGTCATCCATCCGTTGCGATAAGCAAATAGAGCGATTGCCCTGTACATAGCTCCGCTATCGATGTACGTATAACCTAACTCTTTTGCCAATCCTTTTGCTATTGTGCTTTTGCCGCAAGAAGAGAAACCATCTACAGCAATATTTATCTTTTCCATTTCTACAATGCTAATCTTGTAAACAACTGCAAAGATAGAATGTTTTTGGATTAATTGGTTTTAACAGGCAAATTAACCAACTATATATTCTGCACTAAACGTGACATTTAGTGCAAATGAACGAAATGTTATTTTAAGCGCATGTCCTATTATCTGTTGATTATATTCATTTAGAACCATATTTTTCTCTATATAGGCCCCTTTTTATATTATAAACCAGTAGCAAAAGTGCAAAAAGAGAACGTGTTTTTCAAATGCCAATACTGTAAGTTAAACTTTTACCTAAACCAAACGTGATCATACCTCCTCCTGGTGTTTCTTCTTTCCGCCTATTTGCCAGTTAAAATTATAACGAAAATCTCACATTTTTTTGTTTCAAAATTTTTTATTTGTGAAAAATACTTTTATCTTTGCAGTCGCAATTTTAAAAAGCGATGGTGCCATAGCTCAGTTGGTAGAGCAACGGACTGAAAATCCGTGTGTCCCTAGTTCGATTCTTGGTGGCACCACACCCACAAACTCACAAAACGCTGTAATCAAATAAATTACAGCGTTTTTATTTGTCTCAGGTAAAAACAAGGGACAAAGGAAGGGACAACATTTACCGAAAATAATGAACAAAAGCGTGGAGTTCCCACGCTTTTGTTATATCTAAATATCTTATGTCTTGGTTCTAATATTCTGATTCTTTTCTCTCAAAACTTAAACGTAAATCCTCCCATGGCGTTAAAACCTTGCGCCGGGTGTCCGTACCAGATATCGTATTTCTGGAAGAGCAGGTTGTTGGCTTTCAGGTTTATCGCAAATGAATCGTTGATGTCATAAACAGCGCCGAAATTGAGGTCGTTAATATTACTCATTTTCACGTTTGCTCCATCAAAATACGACCACCTGTCACCTGCAAAATAATAATTCAGAGAAAATTTCAGGTTGCTCATGGCTTCAAACGTGGCTCGGATATCGGTTTCAAAACCGGGTTTGTTATAGGCTTTAGCATCACTGATTTGCCCGGCATGAATTGTCAAATCATTTACGGTATAAAAGTTTTTCTTCAATCGCAAAGAGATATCCAGAGGTGCCCAAATATTAGTTTGAAGCATCCCGCCAATATGAGAATGTGAAATATTGCCATAAACAGGTAACAGATTTTCTATAATGTAAAAGGGATAAGGGGTGGCCAACGCATCGTGATATACATGATTTAATATCAAAAAATGCTCATCTTCGGTTTTCTTAAATCCGCCGAAAATATCGAAGCGAAAACCGCTGGCTTCGCCAATTTTAGCTCCGGCCTCGATATCTACAATAGAGAACGATGATTTTACGGGCGTCATTGGAGCAATATAACGAGACTCGTTCATCATATCCAAATACGTATTATCGTCAATCCCTCCTTTTATATTGGCGTAAAGCGAAGAATGTTCCGTAACCTTCAATCCCAGCTCTACATTTGGTGCAACACGAAATTTTGTTCCACCCAACATTTGGAAGAGTAAATCGGCTCCTAATCGGGCTTTCCAGTTCAACCCTTCGAAAGCGATATACGGATTGGCATTTAACAGCGTAAAATTATCCATGCCTTCGTTGTAGAAAACACCCAGAAGTTTACCATCAACCCCTACTCTGCTGCTTCCCTCCTGAAAAGGCTTATCCAGGCCAACCATGGCATCGATATGGTTTCCTTTCAAACCGGTACCCGACAATGTAGAACCGTATTTGGTGGAGAAATTTTTAAAATCGAGAAATCCACGATAATTGATAAAATCCGATGGATTCGACTCAACACCCAATCCTAAGTTGAAAACTCCAAGCGTTTGGTTTTGGTTATCGAAATTACGAGTGCCTCCAAACGTATTTCCGTAATAATTGAATGCCGAATGCGAATAGGCTGCCTTGAGATTAAGCCTTAAAGCATCGAGAAGATGTCCGTAGCGCAACTGTCCCAAATTATCCATAAAAAACGCCTTGTTGCTCGCAGGGTCGCTGTCCTGAACATAATTCACATCACCGTTGGAGGAATTATGCAGAAAGCTGAACGTGAGATTGCTCTTTTCGTTCTCGATAAGCCGATAACCTAACGCTCCATCGATATTGGCATAATTCCCGGCGCCAAGCGAAATATATCCTTTTTTCAGACTGAAAGGGATATCCGTCATAATATCGGTGGGTTGCGGAATAGCGATTTCCAGCGGCGGTGTGGTTCTTCCTGCCCACGACGAATAACCGGTATTGGCTTTCTTTATCGTTGGTTGCGGAACAGACGGCAGCGAGTTTATCTTATTGGCATCCTGAAGCGTGGGATTGAACTCGCGCTCCAATTCCATCTGGCGACGCAACAAGGAGTCTTGCTGTTGAGCAAAAATTCCCGTGGAAATTAACAGTGCGGCTACTATATATATTGTCTTTTTCATTTCAATTATCAATTGTGGATTATAAATTACTTAACCTTTCGTTTATCATTTGCTGAATATCGGCTTCGGTGCCTTTGTAGTTGTTTTTCAAGCTTTCGAGATATTGCCTGGCCTGAAAATCATCACCTTTGGCTTTGTACGTATCCGATAAAACAATGAGCGCACGCGCCATCCAATACTGATGCGGCGTTCCTTTCTGCATAAACGATTTCACCTGCGATTCTGCCCTGTCGTACGATTTCCACCGATAATACATGTCGGCAAGAATAAACTGTGCTTCCGCACCGTAAACGCTACGCGTATCCTGTGCCAGCGATTGGAAATCTTCCGCAGCTTTATCCACCTCGTTTACCTGTTGTAACGATTTCCCGCGTAAGTAACGGGCTTCAGCGATTACCTCGGGCGACAGGTTGGTATTTGTCAGCAAAGCGGTTGCGGCACGCGATGCTTCGTGAAAACTATTCAATCGGTATTGCGTGCGGACAACACCCATTTGTCCGACTTGTTGATTGCTCAGGTTGCGGGCAGAATTGGCCAATCGGGAATAATCCGCCAATGCCTGATTGAGATTTCCATTGTTATACTCGATGGCCGAGACGTAAATAAGCGCATCGTCTAAGTATTTCGCGCTGTTGGCATCCACCACTTTTCTGAAATAAGTGGCTGCCTGCTGTTTGTTGCCTTTTCCATCGGCTAAAACACCCAGATAGTAGTTGGCATCGGTATTGTAAGCTCCGTTTGGATAACTTTGTAGATAGCGTTGCATCGCTGTTTCGGCTTCGGCTTTCGAACCGCGCATATACACACTTTCGGCTGCCAGATAGGTGAGCGAATCTTGTCGCGATACGGTGATCCGCATTCCGCCGGGCAGTGAATTGGCATAATTCACGTACGACTGAATATCGTTGAGTTCGCTGTAAACAGTTTCCAACGAAACCAGCGCCGTTTTGGCATCATCCGTTCCGGGGAATTTCGAAATTACATTCTTGTAAGCCGTTATGCTTTGTTGAAAATTTCCGGCGTTGTAATACAATTGCCCCAGCTGAACACCCGCCTGACTCGACAAACCGCTGTTGGGATAATTGGAAACCAACTGCTGTAACACAGTTATAGCTTCGCTATCGCGATTCATCATCACCAAAGCACGGCTTTTTTCGTAAAGCGCATCGTCGAAATATTGTGAGTTGGGATAGCGGCGCATCAGGTCGTCCAACGCCGATACTTTTCCCTGATAATTACGTTGCAATCCCATCACGAAAGCTTTTTGATAAGCCGCATAATCGGCTGCCAACGGATTGATAGTGGCTGCCGAGTTATAAAAGTGTTCGGCTTCGGCAAAATTGCGGTTGAAATAGTAGCTGTCGCCAATGCGGTTGTGTGCATCGGCATATTCGGCCTTGTTTTTGTTGGTTTCTGCCGATACGTAACGTTGAAATGCGGTAACAGCCGACGAATACTGATTTTGTTTGAATCGGGTATAACCCAGATTATACCAGCCCATGGCGTAATTTTCATCTGCCGACGATGCGTTTTGCGTAAAAGTCTGAAAATCGGAAGCGGCGCCGGCGTAATTGGCAATACGATAATTGGCCTCACCACGCCAATAATAAGCATTATTTTTGGCTTTTGCGTCGTAGTCGCCCACAACAATGCTGTTGGTGAGTTGCTTAATGGCCTCGTTCATATTGCCGTTGATAAATTCCTGTGCACCAAGTTGGAAAATGACCATTTGCTTCGCTTCCAGAATCCGTCGTCCCGGGCGCGATATGCGATTAATAGCAGCAAGAGCGGCATCGTAATCTTTTGTAGTTAAGAATGTTTCGGCCAGAATATCGTTTACCTGGTCGGTATATTGTGAATTGGGAAATTCTTTGAGGAAATTCTCAAACAGCGTGATGGATTCGCTGAAAACTGAAAAGTTGGTTTCGTGCGCCAACAAAGCGTAATTGAACATGGCGGTTTCGCGCACCTGAGGATCAAAATTATCGCGCGAAGCTGTTTCGAAAGCCATTTGTGCCTGTTGTTTCTGATTGAGTTTCAAGTATGTTTGTCCGATTTGTAATTGTGCATTTTGATTAAGCGCATCTCTTTCGCCTGCCGCCCGCTGAAACATTTGCACAGCTTCGTTTAATTTTCCGGCCTCTACATAAGAAAGCCCCATAAAATAGGCATCGCCTCGAAGCGGTTTGGCAGTGTTGGCAAAATATTTTTCGTAGTATGGAATGGCGCTTGTGGCGCGGCCTTGACGATAATTACTGTTACCCAGCACACGATACATCTCGGTGGCGTGTTCGCTGCGCGGATAGGTATTCAGGAACGATTCCGCAAGCCGGATGGCTTCATCTAATTTGTTGTTGAAGAATGTGGATTGAGTAGAATAGAAAGCCACCTGTTCACCAAATTCGGGATGATTGCGCAACCCTTCGAACCGGCGCAAAGCAGCATCGTAATTACCGTTGGTATAATCGATATAGCCGGTGTAAAAATTTCCGGCATCGCGGTATTTACGGCTGTTTTGCGAAAGCAATCCGAAAAGCCGGTAGGCTTCGTCTTTGTTGCCGAGTTGCAGGTTGGCGTACGCGTTTCGGAAACTGAAATCTTCCTGTTCGGATGGTTTCAGGTAATCCAAATCGGCCTGGTCGAACCAAAATTTGGCGAGTTTCCAGTCTTTTTCATCGAAATGATACGAACCGATCAAAAATTTCACCTGATGATGATGGATGCTTTCGGGATGTTCATCCAGAAACGCTTTCATAACGTCGCCACTATTTTTTACACCCTTGTGAAAGGACGAAACCGCCATCATGTATTTCGCTTCTTCGGTCAGAAAACGGTCGTTGCTCTCGGTAACGTATTGCGACAGCAAATCCTGTGCACCCGTATAATTTCCTTCCAGGAACATTTCTTTGCCTTGGTTGAAAAGCTTTTCAGGTTGATGGTGGTAAACTGTTCGCTGAGCCATTGCGATGTGTGTTGCAACGGCAAACAATAACAGGAAAATTGTTTTTTTCATATTTGGTTTCATTACACAGAGAAACACAGAGGCAGCACTGAGCGACACGGAGTTTTCTCTTCTAATTTCTTAAATTCTAACTTCTTTTGAGATTTTTTCAATTCCTTTACGAATCGACATTAACCCGAAATCGGCAGGATTGAGTTTGCTTCGTGCGATAAACTGCAGCTCCGACACATCGTCCTGAGCTTTTAAGTCGCTGAAATTATCTGCTTTACATCGAAAGAATATATCCAATGTATGCACTTCAAAGCCCGAATATACGTAAATATTCGGAATGGAAAAAAGGTATTCTGCCGAAGTTATTAACAGTCCCGTTTCTTCGTGAACTTCCCTGCGCACTGCCTCTTCCCCCGATTCGTACATATCGATAAATCCACCGGGCAAATCGAATGTTCCTTTTGCCGGATCTTTGGCACGTGTGGCCACCAAAATTTCGCCTTCGGCGTTCACGATAACCGCTACCACAGCAGCAGAGGAATTAAAATAATAAGTGAATCCGCAACCCCTGCACTTTTTGGATTTTAGATTGTTTTCAATAAAGTTTTTAGAGCCACACTTCGGGCAAAAATGAAATTGATGTAGTGGATGTTTCATTACTTAATATACAGATTTGTTAATCACTGCATTGGTTGTTCAACAACTTCGCAACTCCGATAAACAGATTGATAAAGTTTAAAATCCTCCAATCAGAACAACTGTTTTAAAATATCCGGCAAAGAATCCTTTACCTTATCTTCCATATCTTCGAGAATGGGTTGAACAATATCTCTATTCAGGTGCTTTGTGATATACACTTTTCCAAACGCGCCCGCACCTATTGGATACGATTTCCCGTCCCAGTTTATTTTCGGAATCGAAAACAGGTAATAGTTATCAACCGTTACGTTGCTGTTAATAAAGCCTGTTAGCAGCTGTTCACCCGCCATCTGCCAGGCAACAGCACTTACGCCGTCACTCCGCTCCGCAACTATTTCTTTCAGAATGTCAGCAGATTTTACTCTTATTGCATCTTTGTGAGCTTGCTCATCGGGGTTTGTAAAGAAAGCAGCAACAATAATTGCAATAATAATTAAAAATAGGAAAAAGCTCTTTCCTCTGCGTACCATTGTTTATATCTTAATTTAAACTTTGACAAAGTTGCTTATTTCCTCGTTATCTCCACAATTCCCGTTTTCGGTAGTTCTCTGTTGCGTTTATCCACCGCTTCAACCACATTGTCGGCAAGCTGGGCAAAAGCCATTCCCGTAATACTGTTGAGGTTGAGTGCTACAGGTTGTCCATCGTCACCACCTTCGCGAATGGTTTGCACGATAGGAATTTGTCCCAACAATGCATATCCGCTCTGTTCCGCCAACTTTTTGCAACCGTCTTTTCCAAAAATATAATATTTATTTTCGGGCAGTTCGGCAGGCGTAAACCATGCCATATTTTCCACTAAACCGAGAATAGGCACATTTACTTTGTCGCCAGTGAACATGCTGATTCCTTTTCGTGCATCGGCAAGCGCCACTTCCTGCGGTGTGCTCACGATTACAGCACCAGAAATAGGAAGTGTTTGCACCAATGTGAGGTGAATATCGCTTGTTCCGGGCGGAAAATCGATAAGGAAATAATCCAACTCACCCCAATCAGCATCGCTGATAAGTTGTTTTAGTGCGTTGCTGGCCATTGCTCCACGCCATACTACGGCATCTTCCTTTTTCACGAAGAATCCGATAGAAAGCATTTTAACTCCGTAGTTTTCAACTGGAATAATTAAATCACGGCCTTCGATTTTTTCAGTATAAATGGGCATATCTTCCACCCCAAGCATCTTAGGAACAGATGGGCCAAAAATATCTGCATCAAGTAATCCTACATTGTAGCCCTTTTGAGCCAACGCAATAGCCAGATTGGTACAAACTGTACTCTTACCTACACCACCTTTTCCGGAGGCAACGGCCACTATGTTTTTCACTCCGGGTAATAGATCGGGCAATGCAGGCCGGGGAGCTTGTTTCGATTTTACCGAAATATTCCCTTTGATTTGGATATCAGGATCTGCATGTGTTAAAATGGCTTGTTCCGCCATCTTCACCAGTGATTTTATAAATGGATCGTTTTGCCTTTCGGTGATTAGCGAAAAACTCACTTTCATTCCATCGATACGGATATCATCTTCTACCATTCCGGCAGAAACAATGTCTTGTCCCGTTCCCGGGTAGCGCACATTTTTAAGTGCGTCGATAATTAGTTGAGGGTATATTGACATTTTATAAAGATTTATAGACAAGAGAACAAAGAGTAAAGACTTTTTATTTTATATACGGGCATCACGGCCGAAGCTACGATACTCGTCTTTCTCAATTTCGATATCAGGTTCTGCCCAGTTATAATTTTTAGGACATATAAATTTAATATATTTGATGTTCAAACCACGAGAACGCCATTGTTGTTCATAAAAAGTCTGAATATTTAATATTTTATCGTTGATTCCTGACTCATATAAATTATCGATATCTGTTAAAACCGTCAGATTGTTTTCCCTAATCATCGCTTGTGTATAAGAAAAAAGAAAATTACTGTCAGTTTTGAGATGAATTACACCGTCATCGTTTAAAATCTGGCTGTACATTTGCATAAATCGGATGGATGTAAGTCGCTTGTTGATTTTTTTCATTTGCGGATCAGGGAAAGTAATCCAGATTTCGGACACTTCGTTTTCGACGAAAAAATGATGAATAAGTTCGATATGAGTTCGCAGGAAAGCTGCATTTGTGAGTTTTTCGTTCAATGCTTGTTTCGCTCCCGACCACATGCGGGCACCTTTAATATCTATTCCGATGAAATTCTTTTCGGGAAATAATTGTGCCAGTCCTACCGTATATTCTCCTTTTCCGCACCCAAGCTCAAGCACGATTGGATTGTTATTTTTAAAGTACTCGGATTTCCATTTCCCTTTCAATGGAAATCCTTCTTTTTTCAATACTCCGAAAGTATATTGAAAGACGTTTGGATAAGTTGCCATATCGGCAAACTTCGATAATTTATTTTTTCCCATTTCCGGTTTTTTCGATATTTCGTTCGCAAAAATACGAATTTAACTTTTAATTCAGTACAAAAATAACCTAAACAACCATTTCTTAACTGTATAAAATTGTAAGTAAAGTAAATAATTTGTAAGCCTTCTTTCAAAAAAGCGGAGAAATTCACTTTTTTTGATTGTTATTTTTTTTTGTACAAATCTGATTATTAGGGAAATAAAATTTATAGTTTATTCAGTAAATTTTTCACATATTTTCTATATTTTTTTTCAAAAAAAGTGATAAAGTTTCAATTTAATACTTACCTTTGTCAAGCGAATTACTACAAAAAACACTTTATATTATGAAAGTAAATGACATAATGACACAACTTGAGGCTAAGCATCCCGGCGAAGCCGAATATCTTCAGGCAGTAAAAGAAGTTTTGACCTCCATTGAAGAAGTTTACAATCAACATCCCGAGTTTGAGAAAGCGGGAATTGTAGAAAGAATTGTTGAACCTGACCGGATTTTCACTTTTAGAGTGCCTTGGGTAGACGACAATGGAAAAGTTCATGTAAATATCGGCTATCGCGTTCAGTTTAACGGAGCTATTGGTCCGTACAAAGGCGGTATTCGCTTTCACCCGTCCGTGACATTATCAACATTAAAATTTTTAGGTTTCGAGCAAACATTCAAAAACGCACTGACTACCCTTCCAATGGGCGGAGGTAAAGGCGGATCGGATTTTGCACCGAAAGGACGTTCCGAAGCAGAAATCATGCGTTTCTGTCAAGCATTTGTGACCGAACTTTGGCGCGATTTAGGTCCCGATACCGACGTTCCTGCCGGAGATATCGGCGTGGGCGGCCGTGAAGTGGGATATATGTACGGAATGTACAAAAAATTAGCTCGTGAACATACGGGAACTTTCACCGGAAAAGGACGTTCATTCGGCGGTTCACGCCTTCGTCCCGAAGCTACCGGATTTGGTGCATTGTATTTCGTAAATCAGATGTGTGAAACTCACAATATTGATTTAAAAGGTAAAACGGTTGCCGTTTCAGGTTTCGGAAACGTTGCTTGGGGAGCTACCATGAAAGCTACCGAATTAGGTGCAAAAGTAGTTGCAATATCAGGCCCGGACGGATATATCTACGACGAAGACGGAATAAACACACCCGATAAATTTAACTATATGCTGGAACTTCGTAATTCGGGTAATGATATTGTTGAGCCGTACGTAGAAGAATATCCAAATGCAAAATTCTTCCCCGGCAAAAAACCGTGGGAATGTAAAGTGGACATCGCGTTGCCTTGCGCCATCCAGAACGAATTGAATCTGGAAGATGCAAAAAGACTGAAAGAAAACGGTGTTACACTGGTTGCCGAAGTCTCTAACATGGGTTGTACAGCAGAAGCAGTTGATTACTTTGTGGAAAATAAAATACTATTCGGCCCCGGAAAAGCTGTTAACGCAGGCGGCGTTGCATGCTCGGGACTGGAAATGACACAAAACGCTATGCACATTTCGTGGTCAAACGAAGAAGTGGACAAATGGTTGCACCAGATCATGAGCGATATCCACGATCAGTGTGTTGCTCACGGAAAAGAGGGAAATTACATCAATTACGTAAAGGGCGCGAATATTGCCGGCTTTATGAAAGTTGCCGATGCCATGATGGCCCAGGGCGTATTGTAAAGATACATCGTTAATATACTATTTGAAAACCGCAGAAGAGCCGTAAGGAATAAGACCTTGCGGCTTTTTTGATGAAACGACTTAACCTTTTCTATTATTTCTTATCTTTGTCTTTTAACAGTGAATGAATTTTATCATGAGTAAAAAATGGCTGATTGCCGTTACAGGAACTTTTACACACTTATTGCTCGGAACGGTTTATGCATGGAGTTTTTTCCAAACACCCATAACCGAATTTACGGGTTGGAATAACGCACAGGCTGCATGGGCATTTAGCTTATCCATTTTTATGCTGGGAGTTACTGCTGCCTGGGCAGGAAACAAGATGTCGGTTTATGGTCCGCGAAAATTGGCGATGATTGGCGGAGCACTTTATGCCTTGGGTTATCTTATTTCAGGATTTGCATTAGCAAATCAATCCCTGTTTTTGTTGTATCTTGGTTTCGGAATTATTGGTGGAATAGGATTGGGATTGGCTTACGTTACACCTGTAGCGACGGTTTCGGCGTGGTTCACGCAAAAACAGGGATTAGCAACCGGAATGGTGGTGATGGGATTCGGATTCGGAGCATTGGTTATGTCTAAGTTTCTGGCGCCGGTATTTCTGAGAATATCGGAAGGGAATCTAAGTACAACATTTTATTATGTAGGCACGGTAATGATTATTTTGATTCCGATTCTGGCATCTTTTTTACAACTTCCCGGAACCGACGGGTTACAAAATGTAAAAGAAGATAAAGTATCGATTGCCAAATACATTAAGGCGAAGCCTTTTATAACCATTTGGTTAATATTTATGATAAATATCGTAGCGGGAATGATTTTCATTTCGTTTCAATCGCCGTTGTTACAAGATATGCTGAAAGTACGGATGCCCGACGGAACCGATTTCTCCAATCCGGAAGTAATAGCATCATTAGCGGCAGCAGGAGCTACATTAATTGCGGTCAGTTCCATTTTCAACGGGTTGGGACGATTTGTCTGGGGCAGCATTTCCGATAAAATAGGCAGAATGCCTACTTTCCGGATTTTACTGGCGTTGCAGACCGTAATTTTCGGATTGCTTATTTTTGTTCGCCAACCCATTGTTTTTTCGGTGTTGGTTTGCGTTGTTTTGCTGTGTTACGGCGGAGGGTTTGGTGTATTGCCATCGTTGACAAAGGATATGTATGGCAGCAAACTAATGTCGTCGTTATACGGGGCGTTACTGACTGCGTGGAGCGTTGGTGGAATCATTGGCCCGCAAATCGTGGCATTTATGAAAGATAATTATGCTGACAAAGCCGGATTATATGCATTTATTGTGGGTGGAAGTCTGCTAGTAATAGGGATATTAATCAGTTTTGCCTATAAACAAAACGAACAATTTAAATCTTAGAATCAGACGTTTTATGACCCCATTTCTTCACCGCATAGCAGAGGTTTTCTACTCACACTTCGGAAACGAGTTGTATAAACACACATTTGTATTTCCAAACCGCCGTGCGGGTGTTTTCTTTCAGAAATATCTGGCTGAAATTGCCGGAAAACCGATCTTCTCACCACAAATTATTACCATTCAGGAACTTTTTGAGTCGCTTTCCGATTATCAGACTGCCGATAAAATTGAGATACTGGTGATGCTTTACGAGCGATACATAGATATCAGCAAATCGGATGAGTTGTTTGACGATTTTCTGTACTGGGGCGAGATGTTGCTCAACGATTTCAACGATGTGGATAAACATTTGGTAGATGCCAAACAGTTGTTTCGCAACATACATAACCTGAAATCGATAGACGACGATATGTCGTATCTTACTGAAGAACAAGTAAAGGTCATTCAACGATTCTGGGATAATTTTACGCCGTACGAGGATAATGAAACCAAACGTGAGTTTTTGGAAACATGGCAGATTTTATTTGAATTATACACTGCTTTTCGCGAAGTGTTGCACCAAAAAGGCTATGCTTACGAGGGTATGCTGTTCAGAGAAGTGGCGGATCGGGCAAAGCAAAAGGAAAATATCGGACTGCCGTTTTCCGATATTGTATTCGTGGGATTGAATGCGCTGACACCTGCCGAAATCGAATTGATGCAATACTTGAAAAACCGGGGCGTTGCCGATTTTTACTGGGATTATGATTCTCCGCTGGTTCGGGATAAAAAAAATCGGGCATCGTTTTGGATTCAAGAAAATCTGCTGCGCTTTCCCTCGAAACTAGAACTCAAATCCGAAATTCCGGATACAGAAAAACCGCAAATAAATCTTATCGGGATTCCTTCGGGCGTGGGACAAGCAAAGATAGTCAATCAGCTGCTCACACAATTACTCAACGACAAAAACATATCGGAGCCCAATGCCGGACTGAACACCGCCATAGTGCTCCCTGACGAAAACTTGCTGCTGCCCGTTTTGTATTCCATACCGCAGGAAATAGAAAAAATAAACGTCACAATGGGGTACTCGCTCCAGCATTCATCCGTAGCAAGTTTGGTGGAAAGCATCGCATCTCTACATCATAACGTGAGAAACATAGACGGTGAAACTGCGTTTTATTTTCGGTTTGTGTTATCTATACTCAATCATCCACTGGTAATGATGACTGCCCAAACTGAAACCGATACTCTCAAAGCCTATATCCAGAAATACAATCGGGTTGTTCTCACGGTTTCGGAACTCGATACGCATCCGTTTTTAAAGCTTATTTTTTCGCCTGTGTTGAATTGGGAGCAAATCGGGGAATACTTGCAGTTGATTCTATCGGAGATATACAAGCGCCTGACTTCAGAAAAACAGTCGGATGAGAAGTCTGTAAATGACACGCGCTCCATTGACCTTGAACGCGAATTTATTGTCCAATACTATAAATCGATAACGCGTTTGCAGGAGACATTAACATCGGCACAAAACATGTCGATAGACACGTATTTCCGATTATTAAAACGGTTGGTGCAGAGCATCAGCGTGTCGTTTTCGGGCGAACCGTTGTCGGGCTTGCAGGTGATGGGCGTACTGGAAACACGTGTACTGGATTTCGAAAACCTCATTATTCTCTCTATGAACGAAGGCGTTTTTCCACTTAAAAACCCCACCAACTCTTTTATTCCTTATACGCTTCGTAAAGGGTTTGAACTGCCTACTTACGAGCACCAGGACAGCACGTATGCTTACCATTTTTACCGGATGATCAGCCGTGCTAAACGCGTATTCATGCTTTACGACACTCGTGCCGAGGAGATGCAGACAGGAGAAGTGAGCCGTTATTTTTATCAGTTGAAATATCTGTACAGCAATCATTTTAATATACGGGAAAGTGTGGTTTCTTACGATGTCTCTGCGCCGGAAATCCAACCCGTTCTAGTGCAAAAAACACCGGAAGTGATGCACAAACTGCAAAAATTTCGTGCCTGCGGCGATGCATACTTGTCAGCATCTCTTATCAACAACTACATCAATTGCCCGTTACAGTTCTATTTTTCAGCAGTGGAAGGTTTGTCGGAAGAGAAAGAAGTGCAGGAGTCTGTGGAATCCGATGTGTTCGGCACTATATATCACGCCATTATGCAGCAGATTTACGACCGGTACAAAAACAAACCGGTACTGCCCGACACATTAAATACCATTGCCCAAAATGACAAATACCTGACCGATTTAATCGAACAGGCATTTGCTGAATATTATTTCAAGCAAAAAGAAAAACGACGCACACTCACGGGACATCATTATCTTATTGGGGAGATTCTACGCGATTATGTTAAACAAACGTTAAAATTCGACACACAGTTTTCTCCGTTTGAATACGTAGACTCAGAACATGTTTTCAGGAGTGTCCATCCGGTTTCGGGAGATTTATCAGTGAACATGAAGGGCAGCATCGACCGAATTGATAAACTTACAAACGGGTTACGTATTATTGATTACAAATCCGGCAAGGGGAACTTGAATTTCATGAGTATAGAACAGCTTTTCGATAGTTCAAAAAATAATCGTCCCTATCAAATATTGCAGGTTTTCATTTACGCACTTTTTTACAATAAAACATTACCCGTTTCTCCAGCCATTTACTATTTACGAAGTATTTTCACGGAGCACAACCCAACAATAACTTTTGCGGGAGAACCCATTACTGATATTTCGATTTATTTAACCGAGTTTACGGCAAAACTAAACGATTTTCTGCAGGAAATTTTCGATAGCAACATTCCTTTTTCCCAAACGAAAAACGAAAAAAACTGCGAATGGTGCGCGTTTAAGGATGTTTGCAGGAGATGAAATAATCATAACCCCTCCCCGCTTTGCGGTACTCCCCTTATCTTAAGGGGAGAATTGCGGGCTCCAAATATTTATTAAAGCAGGTAAATAATATCACCTGCGCAACTGTCCCCTTTAGTAAAGGGGACGAGCGAAGCGGAGGTGTTATGCTTATCCAACTCACTTCTTCCTCCACACCGTTGTTTCCAACAACCTGTTTTCCGTTACGCGGGAAGATTTTTTGAGTGAAAAGCTTATATTAAACGGCTCACGATCAAGGTCGAAATGTGTTCCGAGAACCGATTTCAAACCATCTAACGAAGTTACCGGTTCGCCGTCTTCTTTAAATCCGCCAAGCCACTTTTCGCGTTTGGTTTTCGACATATCCCAGTTGTAAGCAGAAACGATAATAAGACAACCACTGTCGTTCACCCGTTCGTGAATATGCGACAAAAAGACCTTCGGATCGCTCAATTCTTCCAATAAGTTGGACATTACAATTAAATCGTATCCTGAATAATTGGGTTTCAGGTTCATGGCATCGGCCTGCATGAAGAGAATGTTATCCTTCCCTTTTTCGAGTCCGAAATCAGATAAAACCACATCGCGAAAATGCACCAGTTCACCTTCGTCTTTCATCGTGTAGCGCATGTATCCCTGCTCCTGTAGCTTGATAGGTATACGGATCATACGAGCGGTAAAATCCAAAGCGGTAACATCGTTGAAAGTTTTTGCCAGTTCAAAAGCCAGCCGACCAGTATCTGCGTTCAAATCGAGAACGCGATTTTCCGGTTTTCCATCCATCACATCATGCACTATTTGAGCCAATCGGTTAGCAAAGTTGGTATCTTTCGAATAAGCGTCACCCCAATTGTTTTCACACGAAAGTGTCACTTCAGGATCAGTCTCATAATCTGCACTTTGAATGAGCAGAGGAGCATCCGATTGAATGTAGCGGAACCCGGCGTGCTGGTAAAAATGACGACGAAACGCGTAACGCGAATGCAGCGTAGCTTCATTTCCCGTTGAAATCCACGAACCACCTTTTATCAGGTTGTGCTTTCCATCGAACGTGGGTGTAGAGAAATCGTCGTACAAGGAATGAACTTTAAATCCGGGGAAACCCGTGATTGGCGTTTCCGTCCATTGCCACACGTTACCCAGCACATCATAAAAATCGCCTTGTTTAAATTTGTCTACCGGACAAGGCGATGTGCCGTACTCCAGATTAATATTTCCGGGCGCACTCTCCCACTCCATCACGTCTTTCAGTCCTGACATCTCATGCAACCTGTACCATTCGGCTTCCGTGGGTAAGCGATATGTATGTCCGGTTTTTTCTGTTTTCCAGTTACAAAAAGCTTTCGCTTCCAGATAATTCACTTCCACCGGCCAGTTCCAAGGCATGGGAATTTCTTCGGCAACCAGCCGCAAGCGATATCCGTCCTCATCTTTTCGCCAGAAAAGCGGCATCGCAGCCGTTTTAAAGTTTCGCCAGTTCCAGCCTTCTTCTGTCCAGTACTTTTCTGTTTCGTAACCGCCGTCTTCTATAAATTCCAAATACTCCTGATTCGAAGTCAGGTATTTAGCCGCTTTAAAATCAGCGACCTCTTCGGTGTAATTTCCATATTCGTTATCCCATCCATAGAACGGATGCTCCATAGGTTTACCTAATTTCATAGTTGCGCCTTTCACACCGACAAGTTCGTTTTTCGGGGCATTTCCCGTTTCTTTACAGCGCTCACCAAATAAATTCGGGGTCACTTTATCCAGCGGCAATTGCCGTATAAGCACCGACGACGTTTCCAGATGTATGCGTTCGTGTTCAATACCCATCATAATAATCCAGAAAGGACTATTCCAATCGATAGGAAGAGACAGCGGAGCTGTATCGATAATATTGAGAATAGCTTCTTTTGCTTTATCCCGATAATCACGCACTTCGGGAACGGGCGGCCAATCATAGTGATTATTGTCCAAATCGTCCCAACTCATCTCATCTACTCCAATGGCGAAGATGGATTCAAATTTAGGATTGATACGTTTATCAATAATCTTCCCTAAAAACAGTTTATTAATAAAAAAAACTGCCGTATGACCCAAATAAAACAGAATAATATGACGTAGCGGATCACCCCGATGATAAAATACATCGTCCGATTTCAATTGCGTGTAAAGCAGTTCGTCGATAGCCCATGTTTTCAAAAAATAATCGCGGATTTCCCGCCTCTTTTCTTCCGATATACCGGAACGAAGATGAATTGTTTTTGTAATTAAATCTTTCATATTTAAACAGATCAATAGAACCAAGAGCCAAGACCACTTCGCTTTTAGACTTCTTGACTTCTCTTATTCTTAATTTCTAATTTCTTTCCTCATATATATCTTCCTCATCTCAAATTCTTCATTTTGAGAACGATATTTCGTTTGTGTTATGGCTGCAACGGGATGAAATCCCAGTTTTTCGTATAATGCCAGTGCCGGAATATTCTCATCCCATACGCGAATAAGCACGTCTGTAAATCTATCTTTTGCTCCCTGCAAAAAGTTTTCAATTAATTCAGATGCAATCCCTTTTCCCCGAAAATCGGGATGCGTCATTACTTCGGCAATGTAAATGGAAGTTTCAACGGGAATCTGTGGGCATTTATCATGAGGAAAATCTTTGTCATACGACAAAGGAAGCGCAATAAGCACACCTGTCAATCTATCATCTGCAAATGCCATATTTCCCCAGCCGTTACGGAGCATTTCATCCAATGTACTTTCTGCTGATTCACGAGGGATAAATTGAGCATACTCACCTGTTGTGAAAGCATTTAAATATAAAGTATGTATTTTATTTCTGAACTTGGGATAATTGAACTGATCCAATCCAAAAACACGAATTTGTGAGACTTCTTCTTCCATACGCCAACCTTTGACTGTTGAACAATCAAGCATTATTACTTGTTCAAAAAGAAATAATTCTAAAACTCAACCGCATGTATAAATACGGGCTACACGGATGGCTTAAATCCACAGAAGGCAATGCACATGTTCTTGCTGACATCATGCTCAGAGCTGCATCGTTGATGAAAACGGCAAAAGGTTGCCAGTTATATATTGTCAGTACAGATGAAAATGACAAAAATATGATTTGGATCACCGAAGTATGGGATTCAAAAGAAGATCATACCAATTCTCTGTCGATCGAAGGAGTGAAAGAACTCATTTCAGAAGCGTTGCCCATCCTTGACGGCGCTCCCGAAAAAGGACAGGAGTTAACAGTATTGGGTGGAAACGGAATAAGTTGAATTTACCCATTACCAGCCGCCAACACTACCGCCACCGCCGCCCATTCCCGAAAATCCTCCGCCAAATGAGCCGCTTCCCCAATTTCCGCCGCCCGAGTTTGATGTTTGTGGCGGAGTTGCGGCATGATTAACTGTGTTCGACAAAGTACTGTTGAGAGTATGTCCGAATCTTGCAGGATTCATAACGGTTCCTGCGAACCATGGTGGTTGATACGGTTGTGGTTGCTGCATGGCCGTTAATATGGTATTTTGAAACTTCTCACCCCAAATATCTGCCATATCCAGTGCGATAGCATACGGCAGTAATTGCTCAAAAATTTCAGGTGTAACAGCAGGCGGATTAAAATATTGTAATTGCTTCTCTTCAGCCGTATTCATATACATTTTCAATCCTTCTATCTGCGATTGAAGATAAAGTTTTCGTTCACCGGGACGTCTGATCAGAAAACTATACGCCAAAAGACCGACAATAATCAACGGGAAACCGATAATAAATCCAATAGCGTTTACAGACAACTGTTTAAACGAAAAGAAAACCAGTAAACTCAACGTTCCCACAACTAAAGCTACGCCTAATACATAGCCAAACCATCTGATTCTAGATTTTTTGAGTATTTTTTGTAATATCAAAGATAAAATTACAACAATTGGAAAAGATACCAGTGCAACAACTACAAATGTACCAATCTGATCTATGGGTTCGAACCTCACAAAATACAACAGAATTCCAAAATAAGCTATCAGCAGTATCCACGGTAAGACCATAAATTTACGGTTAGCACCTTCTTTCAATACCAGGTTATATTGCTTATTGAGATCGTACTTAAACGAATTCATCAAATTCGCTATATCAGAACTATATTTCCCGTCAAGAACCACTTCATCCTTGTCCTTGAAAAGATCCCGCAAAACAATGCTCTCTTCCTTCGGAAGCGTATTATCGTCATCTTTGGTTTTGATAAGCGTGTAAATCCGGTCTTTTCGACGCAGGAAAGAAGACTTTTCGGTTTCTTTGATGCGTAAAAACCCTTTCACGGCCAAGTTCACGATGGAAGGCGTAATCAGGTCATCCCAATATTTTTCTTTGTGCAGGATTCCCACACTGGCAGGAGATAATCCGTCGGGGGGAGAAAACTGAGGAATTACCACAGGTTTTGGAGGATCGATTCCGTATTTTCGCCACGTGAAGAAATAATAGGCAAGCAACAACAAAAACACAATTGCGCTGACAATCGGCAAACCGTTTTTATCGAAAAAAGTGACCGGAACGGGTTTTGAAAATCCGCTTTCCTGCACCACCGGCTGACGAACAATACCTTTCGTAAATCCGACGGAAACGGTCAGCATTTCCTGGGGAGCGAGATTTACAGCTTCGAAATACAAGGAGCCGTCAGGCATCGTGTCAGATTTGCAATTGCTGTCAGACGAACCGTATCTTCCCGTATAACAACGGTAACTCAACACATTGGCACCATCCGGAAGGCGGAATGTGGCACTCACGGTGTCGAGCGGATAATCGGACAGACCATTTACATTCCAGCTCAACTCGTCATAATCTTCGAAAAAACCGACTTGTCCGACAGTTTTATAATCGATTGTGTATAAATACCAGCCGTTATCCAGAAAAACATCCCTGTTCCCGACATAAATAACCAAATCACTGCCTTCGCGTTCGGTGAAAAAGTTTTCCGGTACTCCGTCTTTTTTCACGCTTTCCACATCGTAACTCACCGATATCATCTGACCGTCTTTATCGGAGCGTCTCAACGGCAAAGCACGAGTAATCCCCCGCTTGAAAATCTCACCTCGGGCATACACACGGATGTCTTCCCAAACCGATATGTATCCAGAGGTATCGATCTCTACATCAGAACGAAACGTATAAATCTTCTCTTCCTGAGCCATCGACAGCGTGGAAAAGAAAATTAAAAAGAAACCGAACAGAAACTTAAGCATTAGAATTTTACTTGTGGAACAGCTTTTTCAGCTTCATTTTCCAGTTCGAAGAAAAGAGATTTGGCAAAGTTGAACATTCCAGCAATGATATTGCTCGGGAAAGTATCGATAACGATATTCTTTTCGCGTACTGTTCCATTGTAGTATCTTCTAGATTTTTCAATATCCGATTCGATTACGCTCAGCTGGTCCTGCAATTGCAGAAAATTCTGATTGGCTTTCAGTTCGGGATATTGCTCAGCTACGGCCAATAAACGGATCAGCGCATTATTCAGGTTGTTCTCTGCTGCTTCCTGCGATTTCAAGTCGTTGGCCTGCATGGCACTTGCACGCGCTTTCGTTACGCTATCAAACGTTTCTCTTTCGTGAGTAGCATATCCTTTCACGCTTTCTACAAGGTTCGGAACTAAATCGTGACGTTTTTTTAACTGCACATTTATTCCGCTCCACGCTTCTTCTACCAGTGTTTTGAGCTTAACTAACTTGTTGTAGATTGAAACTCCGTAAAACAAAAAAATCAATGCTAATGCAATAATTACTATTAAAATAAGAATTCCTGCTCCCATAATTGATGTAATTTTAATTGATTTAAGTTGACACAATAAAGGTATATATATTTTTGTGATATTAAACGATTTAAAAAGAACGTTAGCAAATCAGAACAACAGATACATTTCTAAAAACAAAATTAATCCAAGGTTGTTCAATGAATTATCACTATTTTTCTTAACTTTGAATATCATAAAACTCCAATATAAATGTTATAATAAATATGAAGAACTTCATCTTTCAGAATCCCACCAAACTTATTTTTGGGAAAGGACAAATTTCAAGATTAAATGAATTAATTCCAACCGATGTAAATCTGATGGTTACTTTTGGCGGAGGCAGTGTGACAAAAAACGGCATTTACGATCAGGTAATAGCAGCTTTGAAAGGACGCAAGTTTATAGAATTCTGGGGAATAGAAGCTAACCCTCAAGTAGAAACGTTACGAAAAGCTATTAACTTAGGCAAAAGTGAAAATATAAATTATTTACTTGCTGTGGGCGGCGGGTCGGTACTTGATGGTACCAAATTAATTGCAGCAGGTATAGCTATGGATAAAGATGCCTGGGATATCGTATTACAAGGTTATGCAGCAGATCAAATTCCATATGCATCAGTCCTCACTGTACCGGCAACGGGGTCAGAAATGAATCGGGCATCGGTGATTACGCGAGAAGAAACACAAGAGAAATACGGGTGGATGGGCACATATCCAAAGTTTTCGATTCTCGATCCAGAAGTTACTTACTCACTTTCAGAATATCAGGTAGCTTGTGGACTAGCCGATGCTTTTACACATGTCTTAGAGCAATATCTTACTACTCCCGGACAATCACGATTGATGGATCGTTGGGCAGAAGGCGTATTGCTTTCGGTAAAGGAAATCTCTCCAAAAATTAAGGAGAATCCTTGCGATTATGACTTGATGGCCGATTACATGCTGGCTGCCACATTAGCTCTGAACGATTTTATCCGGATGGGTGTAACGGAAGATTGGGTAACTCACCAGATTGGTCACGAACTAACCGCTTTGCATGGTGTTACACACGGACATTCACTCGCAATCGTAATGCCAGGCACACTTCGTGTTCTGAAAGAACAAAAACACGATAAACTATTACAATACGGCGAGCGCATCTTCGGAATTACAGAAGGTAACAAACAAGAACGCGTGGATAAGGCAATTGAAAAAACCGAGGAGTTTTACAGATCGTTGGGTTTAACGACACGGTTATCCGAAGAAAATATAGGTGAAGAAACCATCGAAATTATCCGTACTCGATTCAACGAACGCAGCGCAGCTTTCGGCGAAAACGGTAACGTTACCGGCGATGTAGCGAAAGAGATCCTAACTAGCTGTTTATAAAACACTTACAGCAGCAACCTCAATAGAAAAACTTGTAATCAAATACCCTACCTGCTTTAGACAAGCAGGTAGGATAAAATGAAGACCTGTGATTACCTTTTAAATGGCCTAATTAATTCTTACAAAAAAGGTATTGTTCTCTCCAGGTGCACAGAATTTGAACCTTTTAACAATGCATAATACCCATTTAGCGGGTCTTGTTTCAATTGTTCTATCAACTGCTCTACGGTTTCAAATGCCTGCGTGTTAGTCAAATCTCTTACATTTATACCATTAGAAACAAAAATCGAGCCTACCAGATAAATTTTATCAAACGATTGTTGCCGTAAATACTCCAGCATCTTCTTATGTTCTTCTTCGGCGATGGGTCCTAACTCTTTCATCTCTCCCAGAATAACTGCTTTTGGCAAATCGGATTTAATTTTTGAAAAGAAATCCAACATCGCTTTCATACTGGTGGGATTAGCATTATATGCATCGATAATAAGATCGTTGTGTTTAGTGCGCTCAAATTGCGAACGATTATTTTTCGGCTCGTATGCCTCAAGAGCATCACTGATACACTCAGCATTTATTCCGAAATATTTACCAACAGCTGCTGCGGCAAGTGCATTATCAAGATTATACTCTCCCACCAGGTGCGTTTTCACGCGATACGGGTGCTCAAAAAAGTTCCAGTCGAAATTTAAAAAAGGCGTTTCAGCTGACAACGTTCCCGAAACAAACAGATTAGGATTATCACGGCCGTACAAAATACGATCCATTCCTTCCGACATCTCGTTCAGTATAAAATTATCCTTGTTTACAAACACTTTACCCTCATGTTCTCGAATAAAATCGTAAAGTTCACACTTGGTTCTAATCACATTCTCTAATGATCCGAATCCTTCGATATGAGCCTTTCCAATATTGGTAATCAATCCGATATTGGGCTCGGCAATGTTGCACAATTCACGAATCTCTCCGGGATGATTGGCACCCATTTCTATTACACCAATCTCGTGAGACTTATTTATCGACAGTAATGTTAACGGAACTCCTATATGATTATTGAAATTACCTTGTGTGAAAGCCACATTAAACCCTTTGGATAGGATTACGGCAATCAATTCTTTCGTAGTAGTTTTACCGTTGGTACCCGTAATTCCCACAATAGTTATCTTGAGTTTCTTACGGTGATAATTGGCGAGCTTCTGCAAGGTTTCCAGTACATTTCCCACTACTATAACTCTCGGATCTTCCGGTTTTCCTTCTTCCCGCTCATCCACCACAGCATAAGCGCAACCTTTCTCAAGCGCACTTTCAGCAAATAAATTTCCGTTGAAATGGTCACCTTTAAGCGCGAAGAAAATAGAACCGAAAGGACAAACCCGCGAATCGGTAGTAACTACCGGATGTTTTAAATATATATTGTATAATTTTGATATTTCCATAAAAGTTTACAGTTTTAGTTTACCTGCAATCTCTTTCGGAAGCGACGCCTTATTGATAACGATACTCAGCGTTTTATAACGGACAAAAGCTTCAGAAGCGTACCAGATTCCTTCATACGGCCCGGTTTTGCCCCAGGAATTTTTCACCATGTAGTATTTGTTCCCATTCTGGTCCTTGGCAATACCATAGATATGCATACCATGATCATCGGTTGTTTGATAATTGTCGTATGCCAGTTGACGCATTTCCTGTGTGATAGCTTTTTCTTTCAACATTTCAGATCCAATCTTGTTCGCGATAGTTGATCGTCTTTCACGTTCAGACAATCCAAGCCATTTTGCCTGATCGGTTCCGGCATTCTCAGCAGCGTTTTCGTCGGGAACAATAGCAATACCCTGACGCGAAAATCCGCCCTCACTCACGTCCGATGCCCAAGCAACGGTGTATCCGTTCAAAATAGCATTATCAATTGCTGCCATCATCTCATCCACAGGCAGATTATAGGAGTTTGCCCAGCGCCAGTTATCGGGAACTTCAATGGGAAATGGTTTGTGAAAAGGTTGATGAGTGAACGAAGTTATCGAAATGTAATCATTCTCATTCAATCCCAAAAAGTCTCTAAAAGATTGTGGAGTGTAAGTTTTTCCATTATAGTTGAATGAGGCTGGTTTTTCACTCAAATAAGCGTCTAAAATACCTTTGAACCCTTTATTCCAAACCGTTGAAATATTGTTATTCCCAATAATTCCTTTCATGTAACCGTTTAAAACTTTATCCATTTCACCGTGATCATGACGTTCTGCACCCTCAAGCAACCCGGTATAAATTTCATCGGGAACAATACCGTATTCGTCAAGCGTTTCAATCACATCGGCAAACGATCCGCCGGGTGCAAAATTCAGGTTCCCGTGTGTGCGGGCAAATTTATCGGCTTTATCTTCGTAATTTCTTCTCACGATATACATTTCAGACAGATCAAACGTTCCCTTACCTTTTCGCAGCAGCTCAGACTCTAAAAAGCTCACTCCCGAAAAGCTCCAGCAGGTACTTGTACTTGCCTGATTTTTTATGGACGTTATGGGATTTTCTTTGACAACCGTAAAAGTATAAACCGAATTTTGTGAAAAAAGAGACAGAGAAACAAAAAAAACAACAACAATTAAAGTTAACTTATTCATAATGTTTATTTTTTTGGGTTATTTTATTGGATACACAAAGTTAACTTAAAAAGAGAAATAGGACTTTATTTTTACGTCAATAAATAGCTAAAAAAGTAAAAAAAATGTACCTTTGGCATCGGAATCGTAAAACTGAATTTATATGAATGACCTACAACCCAAAAAGAAAAGAAGCAAAAAATGGCTCGGATGGTTCTTTGGAATTATCCTTGTTGCGCTTGCCGTATTTGTGTATGTTCGCTACTATTATGTTTTTGGCACGGGTGTAAAATCGGGAGAATTGAATTATCTGGTATACAAAGGTGTGGTTTTCAAAACTTACGAAGGAAAACTCATCCAAACCGGATTCAGGGCAGATAAACCTGGCGGATTACAGTCGAACCAATTTGATTTTTCGGTTGAAGACAAAGGAATTGCTGAAAAGCTTATGCTATCGAGTGGAAAAAACGTGCAACTTCATTACAAAGAATTTTTCGCACCTATTCCCTGGCGCGGATATACTAAATTTATAGTTGACAGCATTATCGCGATCGAAGAACCGCGTCCCGAACTCCAACAAGAGATTGCACCGTATGTTTTAGACACGATGTAATGGCGAAAAAAAAATTCTATGTAGTTTGGCAAGGTGTTGAGCCGGGCGTTTATTCGTCGTGGGACGAATGTAAGGCACAGGTATCGGGTTTTGAAAATGCCCGGTACAAATCTTTTGATACACAGGAAGAAGCCAACGCTGCTTTTAACGATAACCCCTGGAAACACATTGGGAAAACTGAAAAGAAAACGCGTAAAATAGTTCCGGGAACGACTAAATTTCTACAAGAAAGTATTGCCGTAGATGCTGCGTGCAGCGGAAACCCCGGGTTAATGGAATACCGGGGTGTTTTTATAGCCGATGGCGTGGAGATTTTTCATGTTGGTCCGTTAAAAGACGGAACAAACAACGTCGGCGAATTTTTGGCCATCGTTCACGCACTGGCTCTGTTAAAACAGAAAAACAGCAATATTCCCATCTATTCCGATAGCGTGAACGCCATGAAATGGGTAACAAGAAAAAAGTGTAATACCAAACTGGAAAAAACCAAGAACAACCTGCCTATCTTCGATCTTATCACCCGAGCAGAAAAATGGTTATCGGAAAACACATACGAAAACCCGGTTATTAAATGGGAAACCGATAATTGGGGCGAAATTCCTGCGGATTTTGGGAGAAAATAAGCCAATTTAAGATTTGAGATTTCGGAGAAAATGTGATAGAATTGCGAAACACCAACATAGCCCAAAATACGTTAAAAATACTAATTTGTATTATCTTAAACCAATTATTTAGTTACTTTTGCTTTAGGTTTAATATTTATTTGTCTCTATTTAGTTAGAAAGGAATTGTCTCTGTTGATTGAAAATGAATATGAAAATAAAAAATCCTAAATTATGATTTTATGAATGAAAGAAAATATCCAAAAAGTATTGAACCCTGCCCGATTCTTGAAGCAACAGTTGAATTAAGATGTAGATTTTCAATACCAGGAGATGCTATTATTGGTATTATTTTTAACGAATTCCGAGAAGAATTTACTCTAAGTGGATTACCCATAAATCAAATTCCAATTGAAGTTCGCAAAGTAGATCCTAATTTGAGACATAAACCAACCCATAGATTTATAAGTAAAGAAAATAACAATCTAATCATTGACATTGGTATCGATGTTATATTATTTACATATGTTTTAAAATATGATGGATGGAACATATTTAAACCTTTCATAGAGAATTCATTGAAAAAGATATTAAATCTGCAAATCATTGCTGAAATTGAATATTTGAGTTTGAGGTATTTAGATTTTTTCCAAAATAATATTTTTGATAATATAGTTCTATCAGCAACATTTAATAACAAATCGATAGGAAGTACCCCAACTGTTATTAGAACAGAAATTCACGAAAATAATATTGCTCATGTACTACAAATTGCAAATAATGTTCATGTTGAAAATCCAATAGTTAATTCTGATGGTTCTATAATTGACATAACATCTGTTCTACGCTTACGCCTAATAGATAACAGCACTATTTTTCTTTTTATAGAAAGTTTACATACTGAACAGAAGAAAATATTTTTTTCTTTATTTTCCTTTGAATTTTTACAGACACTAAATCCTAAATATTAAATTAAATATTATGAGAGAAAGTATTACAATAAAAAACTCATTAGGCATTTATCCTTATATTATGATTATGTTAGGAGTAAATGGAGTTTTTACTGAAGGTAGCCAAACTGCTCTTTTTCCAGAGATCAAAACATACAACACTGTAAAACAACACATTGAAATACCGTCGATTGATTTTGGAGTGCCTTATGTAACAATGAATGCAAGTACCGAATCTCATTATGACAAAGATATTATTCATAATTTTATTTCATCAATATTAAAAAATACAAAGCCTTTAGATGCTGATATTGCAGAATTCGTTTCTGAAAACTTTTGGGATTTAATATGAATTTTTTCGAAGATATAGCTGTTTATTTACCTAAATACTTGTCTGATGATTCATCTAATACTTTAAAGGAGGAATTAAAAAGATTCCCAACAGATGGAACAAAAGGAACTATCTATACCTCTGAATTAGACAAGGAAGAAATTTTATTTCAGGGAGATGGTATTGCAGCATTAAAGATTGTTGATTTGATAAATCAAGATTTCAAAATAACTCCGGCAATTCTACTTTCAAACACCTGTGATATGGATACGAGGAATAACAGAATATTTGCAACACAAATCTGTTACGCCCCAATCATTAACTTAGAAAGATATATAAGTAATCTACATTCCTCTCTGTTAAGAAAGGGTCATGAAGAGAAAAAAGCATCACAGATAGTTAAAGACCATCTTAATGACATAAAATTACAACGAATAACACAAGTATTATTTTTACCTAAAGGTGGCCGTTTGGAAAATGACAGTTTGGTATTCCTTGATAGAATATTCAATATTGACACAAAACATATCGATAGAAAAAATTTAGCATTAGACAGGCTTTTCACTTTAAGTGATTATGGCTTATATTTATTCCTCTTAAAATTATCCATTCATTTTACTCGCATTCAAGAAAGAATTGACCGATTTAAGGGCACATTGCTTTAGAACAGATACAATATCACTCCAAGACCTAAATAAAAAACACGAACTTCTGTACCTACCAAATCACTCTTTCTCTACGTCACCGTGGTCGCCTCGTCGCAACTCAATCCTCCTCTTCCTCCATTTCTTCCGGGTCAAATGGTTTGGGTGGTTGTAGAGTCGGGAAAATACGGTGAATGTTCTGTGCTATTCTTTCAGCAAATTCTTCAAGTTCCATATTCACTGCCTGAGCCGCCTGAGTGTACACATCCCGAATATCCATAAAATCTTCATCGGTTTCGCAAAAAAGGTTTTCGATAGGAATAAGTTCCATTGACTCCACATTAATGTCATCACCTACTGAAAAGTAAAGACCGTCTTTTATCAGCCTTTTTGTCAACTCGGGTTTTCCCCTGTATCCGTGAAGTATCCACGGTTGAGACGGTTTTATTTCTTCGCGGACACGAAGCAATTCATCCCAAGCTTTAACGCAGTGGATGATAAGCGGTTTTTTCAGTTTCTCAGATAAAGCTATGTGTTCTTTAAATACTGGAATTTGAACATCGTACGAAGGGCCTTTTAACTTATCCAATCCTGTTTCTCCAATGGCAACAATACGCGGATCCCCCACAATTTCTTTCAGATAAGTCATCTGGTTTTCGCTATCTTCGGAATACCAGGGATGAATTCCGCAGGAAAAAGCATGGCGGTCATTAGTTTCTTTGGCTACTTCAAACTCAAGGGGATACACATCGAGGATACACGAGTGATACGGATCATCGGTATCTTCTAAAAGAATCTGGTGGGTGTGGACGTCGTATAGTTCCATATAAATTTTTTACTTCGCTTTCAGTTTGTCTTGCTGTTTTTGGATTTGGGTTCTGGCACCGGGTCATAGCCCGATCCTCCCCACGGATTACAGCTTAAAATGCGTTTTACAGACAAAAAAGTCCCTCTAAAAGGGCCATGTTTTTTGAGTGCTTCTATGGTGTATTGCGAACAAGTGGGTGTGTATCTGCAACTGGGCGGCAAGAGTGGTGAGATGGCATACCGGTAAAAATAAACCGGAGCAAGAAGTACTTGCGTAAACGCATTTTTTAAAAACCTCAACATTTCTCTCTCTCTATCTTTAATTTATTCGATATTTCGCGTAGCGATTTCCTTACACTTTTTTCTACAATTTCATAACCGGCAGGTTCATCTTTTACGTAGACAAATGCGATATCAACCCGATGATCTTCAAGCAGCAAATCGGATTGAAGAAGATACTTATTCAATCGATAAACTTCTCTAAGCAACCTTTTCATACGATTGCGGTCAGTTGCCCGTTTCAATCTCTTTTTGGGTATGCTTATTAGAATGGAAACAAGTTCCGGCTGAGCACATTTGTATTCATAAAAAACTATCCTGAACGGATATGCAAGAAAGGACTGACTATGAGCAAAAAGATTTTCGATTCTTTTTTTGCCAGTTACACGTTCCTCTTTTTTGAAAGTAAAACGTTGTCCTTCAACCATAGATAACAGCATTTCCTCCGAAAGCAATTATTATTGCAAAGATAATTGTTTTTGCAATTGATTGTATGCTTAGGAAATAAAAATTAAAATTAATAAAGATTTTCGATATTGAACCTAAGAAACTGTTCAGAATTTCTGAATCGATTGTTGGTTTGTCAGGCGTGTTTTTTGTGATTCTCTTTCAGAAAAGCATCAAGTGCCATACTCATCGATGGATACTCAGGAGTTGGTGCTTCACAATCGAGACGCAATCCTTCATCAGAAATGGTCTTTGCAGTTGTAGAACCAAAACAACCGATTGCTATATCACCCTGCTCAAAATTTGGAAAGTTTTTCTTTAACGACTGTACACCCAAAGGACTGAAGAAAATGATCATATCTGTGTCCAGTTTTTCACCCTCTTCATAATCATTGCTCACTGTACGGTACATCACACTGGTTGTATATTTCAGTTTTTTGGATGTTAAATAATTATGTACATCATCGTTGTGTTCTTCCGGAACCGGGAATAACAGGTTTTCTTTTGAATGTTTTGTAAAAGCAGTATTTAAACCTTCAATTTTTCCGGTTTGACTAAAAAATATTTTTCTTTTTCTGTAAACAATGTATTTTTGCAGATAAAGAGCGACTGTTTCGGAGATACAGAAATATTTCATTGTTTCCGGCATTGTAATCTTTTGCTCCTCACAAAGCGAGAAGAAATTATCAACAGCCGTGCGCGAAGTCATGACAATACCGGTAAAATCCAGGATGTTAATCCGCTGATGACGGAATTCTTTTAAAGACACCCTTTCAACTTTTATGAAAGGCCTGAATTGAAACTCGACATTATATTTCTCACACAATTCAAAATAAGGAGACTTTCCATTACTCGGTTTGGGTTGAGAAATAAGAATCTTTTTTACTTTACGTATAGTCATAATGTGCTAATTACCTGCAATGTTTACGAGAAAAATCAATCCTTTATAAATCAAAAAAAAGGGGATGATTTCGATGGCACAAAGGTACAAAAAATAATTGAGGAGCCCCACTTTGTTTTTAGCAAAAATATTTAACAAATTCCAGAAAACAACGGCTAATATGATAAAAAAAACTATAATAAGTGAAAAAAGGGCTATTCGCCCATACTCAGGCACAAATACAAAGAATAAAGCGGGTATAAAAATGAGTATCCCACTTAACTCAACTATCCTGAAATACTTTTCGGTCCATCCGCCAATACCCCATTCTACAAAAATATAATCGGTTAATTTATATACTAAATATTTAATTACTATTAGTAGTAAAACTCCGAAAAAAATTGCCAGAAAAACAAAAACCGTATTCTTCAGAGATAAATCAGAAATGCCTTTATCCCACAAATAAGTAAAGAAAATAATCGTGGATATAAGAATAGTCTGCGAAATTAAAAAAACTTCACTCCAAACGCCTGTCGTAGTAATCTCCTCTTTAAAAATTGTCCGGTTTCTTACGCCTCCAGAAAAAATATTCCTGAAATTAGCGGCTAACGTTGGGCCTTCCTGATTGAACCAAAATGCAAGAATAACAAAACAAAAGACAAACAGCAGAAAGAAAATACTCTGGATTGTCTGTGAAAATGGTAGTATTATTCCTGAGAATCCTTGAAGTATATTCTCCGCTGAAGTTGCAACAATAGTAGTGTCAATATCAAAAAAAAGCCGGGTACTATCGGTAGGAACGTGCTCAAACGACGAAAATCCGACTCGGATAGAATCGGATTGCTGTGCGATAACGTCTTTTTTTAAATACAAAGAAACGGAATCGATCGATATTTCTGGAATTGTATCGAACACAAATCACAAATTTGTGACAAATTTACAACTCTTTTTTGTCATATTTATTAAAAGATGGCTGCCAAGCTTCAAAATTTTGCAGACAATCAATCACTTCGTCAGGAGAATCAACTACCTGCCACATTTTGCTATAATTATGATGAAGAAATTTTTCTTCGATCATTTTGTTGAACATCTCAAGCAACGGATCGTAATAACCATTGATATTGAGAATGATAATAGGGTTCTTGTATAATCCCAATTGTTTCCACGTAAGGATTTCCGCTAATTCTTCCAGTGTTCCGAATCCTCCGGGAAGTGCAATGGCTGCATCGGATTGCTTTGCCATCAGAGATTTCCGTTCGTGCATCGATTCGGTTACTACCAATTCCGTCAGCTGAGAATGACACCATCCCGAATCGATCATGAATTGCGGAATAATTCCTTTTACTTTCCCGCCATTTTCCAATACGCTGTCATTTACCGCACCCATTAATCCCTGACTTCCGGCACCGGTTACACACGTGATATTGTTTTTCGCCAATATTTTTCCCAATTGTTTGGCAGCATCGAAATACACGTCTTCGATATGTGCACTGGAAGCACAATAAACAACAACGTTTACTTCTGAAGAGTTTTCTTTGTCTTGCATTGGCAATTTTTTAAAGATTAAAACATCGGCCGGTTCGAAACCAGCCGATGATTATGAATTTTACAATCCGAATTCTTTTTTAATTACATCCACGTAATCAAGTTTTTCCCAGGTGAAGAGTTCTACTTCCTTCACAACGGGTTCCGGCATATAACGGGACTCGAACTTTTTTGTAACAATCTGAGGTTCACGTCCCATGTGTCCATATGAAGCAGTTTCCAGGTAAATGGGATTACGGAGTTTCAATCGGGTTTCAATGGCTTTGGGACGCATATCGAATATAGATTCCACTTTTTTAGCAATTTCGGCATCATTAAAACTCACATTGCTTTTTCCGAATGTATTCACATAAATATTCATCGGATGCGCCACACCAATGGCATAAGCAACCTGTATCAACACTTCAGAGGCAACTCCGGCAGCAACTAAATTTTTGGCAATATGCCGAGCTGCATACGCTGCTGAACGATCAACTTTCGACGGGTCTTTTCCCGAGAAAGCACCGCCACCATGCGCTGCCTTTCCACCATAAGTATCTACAATAATTTTACGTCCGGTTAATCCCGTATCTCCATGCGGTCCGCCAATAACAAATTTTCCGGTAGGATTTACGTGATACTTGATGCTATTGTCGAAAAGCTTATGAATGTCTTTTGCATTTTTATATTTTTCGCGAACACGCGGAACAAGAATCGTTTTCACGTCTTGTGCAATTTGCTGTTGCATTGCGGCATCGGCCTTTAATGCAGCTTCTTTAGTATTACTTTCCGGATAGATAAATTCATCGTGCTGTGTAGAAACCACAATCGTATCAATACGAACGGGAGTTCCATCTTGCGAATACTCAATGGTAACCTGCGATTTGGCATCGGGACGAAGATATGGCATCAGCTGAATCTCATTTTTACGAATATAGGCCAACTCGCGAAGCAAAGCATGACTTAAATCCAATGCCAGCGGCATATAATTCTCGGTTTCCGCCGTGGCGTAACCAAACATCATTCCCTGATCGCCGGCTCCTTGATCCATGGGATCGGCTTTGCCGTCAACACCGCGGTTGATATCGTCTGATTGTTCATGAATGCTCGAGAAAACACCGCACGATTTAGCCTCAAACTGATATTCACTTTTAGTGTAACCAATTTCAGTAATTACTTTACGCGCCACTTCGGCAACATCCACATATGTATTTGATTTAACTTCCCCGGCAAGAACAACCTGTCCGGTTGTCACTAACGTTTCGCAAGCTACTTTCGAGTTCGGATCATATGCCAGAAACTCGTCAAGCAAAGCATCCGATATCTGATCGGCTACTTTATCGGGATGTCCTTCGGACACCGATTCGGAGGTAAAGAAATAATTCATATTTTTGAGACAATAGAACCAAGAACAAAGAACCAAGACAATTTGTACTGTCGAAAGCTTTGCTTTGGTTGTGATTAATAAAATTTATTTATAAACAAGGGAGAGATAAAAAGATGCGTGCAAGGAGGAAAAAATCGAAATACAGAGTTTCGTTTTAGCATTTTTTTCTGTGGTTGCAAGCAGTTCAAATCTGTCCACATTGTTGTTTTCGGATGCAAAGATAGAGAATAATTGACAAAAACAGACATTCTTGAATGTTAAAATATTTTATAGTTTATCATCCGATTGATTAAGAGTGGCAGAATGCTTATTTTTGCAGGCTAACAAATGACTTTAGATGAAACTACGATATATAATCATAACTATTGTTCTTTCGGGTTGTCTTTCCCCCCTGTTCGTCTCTGCTCAAGACATGGCTTATCCCATTGAAGGTGATGGAATTCTTTCTTTTTTACGCCGATGGAACCGAATTGACACATCCTACGTTCGGGAATTCAAGGAGCTGAACTTCGACAGAATTAACGCACAAGGCGGTTTGGAACTCGGCACGGTTTATCTGATACCCCCACTCCATCCGGGCGATGTGTATCCGGCTCCCGAAGTGGTGAATCAACCGACAGAACGAAATATTTTCGGAGAAAAGTACAAAGATTTTGCCGTTGCTTCCGATAATCTGAAAGATGCCTGTTTTTACATCATGAGCGGACACGGCGGCCCCGATCCGGGGGCTGTTACACGCATCGGCGGACGGGAGTTGCACGAAGATGAGTACAATTACGATTTTGCACTCCGACTCGCACGCAACCTGATGATGCACGGTGCAACCGTTTACGTGGTAATTCAGGATGAGTACGACGGCATTCGCGATGAACGATACCTGATGAACAACAACGGAGAAACGTGCATGGGCGAACCCATTCCGAAATCGCAGATAGACCGGCTGAAACAACGGGTGGATAATGTAAATGATCTGTTTGAAAGGGATAAAGCGAAGTTTAAATACATTCGCGCATTGGAAATTCATATTGATAGCCGCAATCCGAAAGAGCAAATCGATCTGTTTCTTTACTATGCAGATAATCCACAAAGTCGTTTGACTTCCTATACATTGCGAAACGAAATTTTAAAACAATATCAAAAACACCAGCCGAACAGAGGGTTTATTGGAAACGTTAGTCACCGTGACTTGTACATTCTCCGACAGCTTGATCCACCAGCCATAATGGTAGAAGTGGGAAACTTCCAAAACGCACGCGACCGATTACGCATCCTTGACCCTAACAACCGGCAGGCTATCGCCAACTGGATGACGAATGCTTTTATGGAAGATTACAGAAGGGTGGTGAGGAATAATTAATTATCATCGATAAGCGTCTGACGCATTGAAAAGTCAGTTATTTTATCGGGTTCAACCATTTATTTCTTATTTTTGTGAATATTTTATACACTAGTTTAATTCCTGCCAGAATGAAAAAAACATATAGATACCTGCTCCCTGTGTTGCTGTTCGTATTATTAAACTGCAACAGCAGTAATCCGCCTACAGAGATTGAAAAAGAACAAACCTGGGCAAGTGCGCAGGAAATTAATGCTCGATTAAGCAAAGGTATCAATATCGGGAATACTTTTGAAGCCATGCAATCGTGGCAAGCTCCGTTTGACCCGGCAGATTTAAAACGCATCGCCGATCTCGGATTCAATCATGTCAGGATTCCCATCCGTTGGGAACGTGACGACAGGAGCATGTCTAAGGCTCCTTACACTATTCGCACTGATTTTATGAAAACCATTAAATCGGTTGTCGACGAAGCATTAAAAAATAAGCTACACGTTATCATCAATATGCATCACCATGATGCACTTATGGCAAATCCAACGGGTGAGAAACCACGATTTCTTTCGCAATGGGAGCAAATTTCTGATTTCTTTAAAGATTATCCCGACAGTTTGTTGTTTGAAATACAAAACGAACCCCACGATAAACTAACGCCCGATTTGTGGAATGATTATGCAAATGAAGCACTGAAGGTTATTCGAAAAACCAATCCTAAACGTTCCGTTTTAATAGGAACTGCAGAATGGGGCGGTGTTGGAGGTCTTAAATCGCTCATAATCCCAAACGACACTCACCTCATTCTCACTATCCATTATTACAATCCGTTCCAGTTCACGCATCAGGGAGCGAGTTGGGCGCAAGGATCGGAAGCATGGCTAGGAACTAAGTGGCAGGACACAGAATTCGAACGGCAAGCTATAGTCGAGGATTTCAAAGCTGCTGTAAAATTATCAAAAGAAAAGAATATTCCGGTTCATATTGGTGAGTTCGGAGCTTATTCGCGTGCCGATATCGATTCGCGCGTGAAATGGACGCGATTCTTAAGCCGCTGGTTCGAACAACAAAATTTCAGCTGGGCATACTGGGAATGGAATTCAGGCTTTGGCATTTACGACCCCGGAAACAAACAAATCAATCAAAGGTTGGCAGATGCATTAATAAAAGATGAATTACCTGCTGCTTATGTTCCAAACTATCTTTCCATTTATAGCAGTAATTTCTCCAATGGACAAAATGACGGGTGGTTTTTGACGAATAATGATGCGTCTGCTCAGTCAACCATGAGTATCGCTAACAACAAAGCAACTTTCTCTATTACTAAGCCTGGAACTGCAGAATGGCATATTCAGTTTATAAAATCGGGTCTGAACATTGAGCAGGGAAAAACGTATAGATTGCGTTTCAATGCTTACTCGCCTGATAGCGACAGCAGAATTATAAGCGTTAATCTTTCAAAAGATTCCGACCCGTGGACAAATTATGGCGGAAAATCGGTTAGTATCGATAAAGCCGATACTCAGTACAATCTCGTTTTCACATCCGCATATACTGATCTGCAGTCAAGAATTGTATTCTCGATTGGGAACGCCGGAAATTCCGGCGTAGTTTTATCGAATATTCAGTTGATGGAAGTAAAGTTTTAAAGCATTCCCAATTCCTTTAGCTTCTCTTCCAGATTCACTTCTGGCGTGAAATGTATAGTTTTGAATCCCAACAGATTTGCTGTATCAATATTGAGAGCATTATCATCAATAAACAAGGTTTCTTCGGGATTTAAATTATACCTGTCCAATAAAACATAGTACAACTTGGGATCGGGTTTTATCAGTTTTTCATCTCCCGAAACCACAATTCCTTTCAGGTGCTTGAAAAAGTCGTATCGTTCCATAGCCACCGGAATGGTTTCGGCCGACCAGTTGGTTAATCCGTACGTATTATAATTCTCACTCAGAGGCTTTACCAACCGGGAGTTTTGTTCGATCTCACCACCAAGCATTTCTGCCCATCTGCCGTAATACATCGCAATTTCGTCTTTGTATTCGGGAAATTCCTGTTGTTTTTCCGCCGTTGCTATCGCCACAGGACGACCGGTATCCTGCAGGACGTTCCATTTATAAGTGCATACGTTATTCAGAAAATGCTCCATTTGAGATTGATCATCAAATACTTTTTTGTATAGATATTCGGGATTCCAATCGATCAACACTCCGCCAAAATCGAAAACGATGTTTTTTATTTGCTCCATTATTTTGTTTTACTTGTGATTTGAGACAAAAATAGTACTTTTTCTTCAAAAAGAGGTTTTGGTAAATCATAAAATCAAAGTCATAAAATTTCCGATAATTTGTTAAATGAACGATTTACAGGTGTTTCATTAGGGTTATTTTCCTTATTTTTGCACAGCAAAAGAAAAAATTTATACAAAAAAACTGGAATTAATGTATAAAAAGATTGCGCTGTTGTTGCTTCTTGCCGTTGTCATTGCTTCTTGTGGTGCAAGAAAAACTGCAGTAACTTCTACAAAAAAACTCACAGGTACTCAACAAGATATTATCGATTACGGAATGAAATACCTCAACAAACCGTATCGATATGCCGGAAAAGGGCCAAATGCTTTCGACTGCTCAGGTTTCACTTCGTTTGTATTCAAAGAGTTTGGATTTAATTTAAGCACTAGTTCTGCAGGACAGGACAAGCAAGTCCCAAGCATCAGAAAGAAAGAAGATCTGCAGGTAGGAGATCTGGTTTTTTTTGAAGGCAGGGCACATAACGGAAGAGTCGGACATGTGGGAATTGTAAAGGAAATTCTTTCAAACGGCGAGTTTCGGTTTCTTCACGCATCCACTTCCAACGGTGTTATCGTATCCCGTTCCACAGAACCCTACTATTCTTCCCGATACCTGCGCGGTGGAAGAATCTTGCAAGAAAACAATCAAATTGCAATGGCTAATAAAACTTCTGAAAATGATAATTCGAAACAGAAGAGAGTCAGCGATAAACGGAAAAACGCATTCACTCCTGCAAAAGCTAAAGAACAAGTCTTGATTAAAGCACCCAAAACACAAACTGAAAAAGAAATAGAAGTTGCTGTCGCTCAAAATCCTAATACTCCGGAATTGAAAGAGGTAGAAAGCGACTCATTAATTATTCACTCACGCCCTGTTACCCAACCTCTCTCCGATTCTGCACAAAATAAACAAGACAAAAATGGAATCAGTCAACTGGTAGCTCAGGCTATGACGCGCCCCGATACAACATCTATTCCAAAACCTGAGGAAACAAATGTTACTTTAAAAGATTCCATTTCGCATCAAGTGGAACCGGGTGAAACACTTTACTCCATTTCGCGAAAATACAATTGTTCCGTGGTTCAACTAAAGGAATGGAATCCTCAATTGGGGACAGTATTAAAATCGGGTGATTTATTGAAGATATACAAATAAACAACAAGAGGTGCTCCAATCGAAGCACCTCTTACTTTTAAATGACTTTTTTATGGCGCTGTCACAAATTTCGGAGCAGGATACGTTGTCGGAGGCGTAATATCCATCGGCTCGGAAGAAGACTTCGGATCCGGTGCATTTGAAAACAACGATAACGGAAGGCCAGAAACCGAAATAATGTTCTCGATTTTCACTGCCACTCTTGGAAGCGATGAGCTTGATCCGTCTGTCCTTTTCACTACATCCATCACTTTTAAAGCCGCTACTCCTCGAGTTGCTCCTTTGAGGCTTCCGTTAAGCGGGTCGTAATTTATCGATACATCGCTTTTATATACTACAGCGTAAACGGTTGCGCCTTTAAGCATGGCAAGTCCTGTTGCACGAAGCGGAGCAACGTTTGGGATTTTGTCTAACAAATCTTCCGATTTATTCATCCCCGCAAAGAAATTCAACGTTCCGTTAGTAGTAGGGCCGACACTTTTCCACGAATCGGGGATGGTTTTTGGAGCAAACCAACCCTCATCACCTACCTGTCCGGTATAAAGCCAAATTGTTTTACCAACGTTACTTACGAAATAAGGAAGAGGCTTTCTAAGACCAACCTCTGCGATATCATCGTTAATTTCCTTATCCTTAAAATAATTAGGCTTCTCATCGGTATAAATACTTTCTTCATCAATTAACAGAAAAACTGCGCCGCCGGTCAAAACGGGTGCAGGTTCTTCAATCTTATCCGGTTCATCGACAATCGGATCTTCTGCCTGACACGATACACCCATTGATAAAATGAGCACTGAACTAGCAAGCAGCATTACTAACCAATTCTTTTTTTGTAATGACTTCATAAGAAATTTGTTTTTATTTTTTGAATTACGCAAAATATTCAGGAGCTGCAGTCCTTATTCTTTGAAGTTTTTTAGGATGAAAAGTTTAACCGAAAAAAAAGATTAATGTTTTTTATATTTTTTATATCTCGTTGAAAACTGATGGAGTTAAAGGCTGATTCGTTTACCGTTTGCAATAAATCTGAGTTTTTTGTATCTTTGCGCCCTTTAAAACAACAAAAAATGATTACTACAGACCAACTTAAAGATGTGTTGGAGCGTGAGCAAGCGCTGAGGGGGTATCTTTGACATCGATGCAAAGACAATCCAACTTGAAGAAGAAGAACTGAAAACCCAGGCTCCCGAATTTTGGAACGATAACAAAGCTGCCGAAGCACAAATGAAAATAGTGCGTGAACTGAAAGGCTGGCTCAAAGCTTACGACGAAGTAAAATCGTCGACGGACGAATTACAACTGGCGTTCGATTTTGTGAAAGAAGGTATCGTAACCGAAGAAGAGGTTGATGCCAACTACGCCAAGGCTCTTGAATTCATAGAAAATCTGGAACTGAAAAATATGCTTCGCCGTGAAGAGGATCAGCTCGGTGCAGTACTAAAAATAAACGCGGGTGCAGGCGGAACCGAAAGTCAGGACTGGGCATCGATGCTCTTCCGGATGTATCAGCGCTGGTGCGAAGAAAAAGGCTACAAAACAACAGTCACCAACTGGCAGGATGGCGACGACGCAGGTATAAAAACCGCTACATTACAGGTAGAAGGCGATATTGCCTACGGTTTTTTGAAAAGTGAAAACGGTGTACATCGACTCGTAAGAGTTTCGCCATACAATGCGCAAGGCAAGCGGATGACGTCATTTGCATCGGTCTTTGTGGTCCCCTTGGTGGACGACAGTATTGAAATAGACGTAAATCCGGCAAATTTGTCATGGGATACGTTTCGCTCATCGGGTGCAGGCGGACAGAACGTAAACAAGGTTGAAACGGGTGTGCGATTACATTATATGTATAAAGATCCCGACACAGGTGCGGAACAGGAAATTGTTATTGAAAATACTGAAAGCCGTTCGCAGCTCGGTAATCGTGAAAACGCCCTGCGTTTACTTAAATCGCAACTTTACGAAATTGAACTCGAAAAACGTCGTGCGGCACAAGCACAAATTGAAGCAGGAAAGAAGAAAATCGAATGGGGCTCGCAAATCCGCAGCTACGTTTTCGACGACCGCCGAGTAAAAGACCACCGCACCAACTACCAGACATCTGACGTTACGGGCGTAATGGACGGTGATTTGGACGATTTCATTAAGGCATATTTGATGGAATTTGGAGGAGAAGCGTAAAACCGATTTGCAATTTCAGTTTGGAGTTTTATAATTCATAAATCTCTTTTTCTATAGAAAGTCCAAATAGGGCAAAATCATACTTCACCGGATCATCCGGATCCAACAACCGAAGGTTTTCTGTAAGTTCCACAGCTGTTTTCCAATCGGTTTGTTTGCGTGTAATCAAACCCAATTTGCGGGCGGTTCTGTCCACATGCACATCAATGGGGCAAATAAGGTCTTTCGGTTTGATTTTTTTCCACAAACCAAAATCGACTTCTTTATTATCGCAACGAACCATCCAGCGTAAAAACATATTCAAACGTTTACAGGTGGAATTTCTTGCAGGAGTAGCCACATGTTTTTGTGTACGTCCGGGTGCATGCGGGTGATTGGAGAAATACCGTTCAAAGTGAATTAATGAACTTTCCATATCAGCGAAACCAGTTTTTGGGATAAAAGCATCTTCTAAACTATCGTTTTCTTTATAATGTCGCTGCAAAAAATCCACAAAATACAACAGATCGGTATCATTAAACGTACGGTGTTTAAATCCTAATAATTGTTTCAAATCATCTTCGGAATGATGTAAAATAAATTCATGTGGTTCATTATTGAATCTTTCCACCAACTCCGTCGATTTTTGAATTATGGTCTTACGTTGTCCCCAGGCAAAGGTGGCTGCAAAAAAGCCCATGATTTCAATATCCTGTTTTTTCAAAAACTGATGCGGAACAAAAACAGGATCATTGTTAATAAACGACGTTTGATTGTAGAAATCAACCTTTTTATCGAGGAAATCTTTCAAGTCTTTCTGTAAAACATGCATACTCTTCATAATAAATCACAACAAAAGTAACCTTATTTATCAAAAACATCTTAAATTTGCGAAGGTCAATCTTAATTGTGAAAAGTATGCTCTTACCAAAAAATATTCAGAAATTTCTTATTTCAATCATATTCTCTCTCTTAACATACTCAGTATTAGCTCAAATCAGTCATGGAGGGCAACCTCTGCCAACAAATGCCAGTGTGCAAGCACGCTCTGTTTCGCCATCTCAGATTCCGTTTGTTGATATGCCCTCATTCGACGTTCAACAAGCAATAACGCGTTCCCAAGCCGAAGGAGAAAGATTCAAAAGTCTTGAGTTTGCGCATAAATTCCATGTTTTTCTTCGTCCCGATAATTCCGGGATTACTTTTACCACAATCGACAACCTAAAAGTTTGGCGAGTGGGGCTGCGATCAAGAGGAGCATATTCTCTCAACATTCTTTTTTCGAAATTCAGGTTACCCGAGGGAGCAAAAGTTTTTGTTTATAATTCGGACCGATCGGAGGTTTTAGGTTCCTATACTCATCAGAACAATACGGAATTAAATCTTCTGCCTGTACAGCCAATCACCGGCGATGAAATAATTGTTGAATATCAAGAACCTTTAAATGCCGCTTTTAAGGGAGAAATAGAAATAGGAGAAGTAAATCACGATTTTCGGGGCATCTTGCGCGCTACCGAGCCAGGTGATCCTAAAGCCGATTGTCATCCCAACATAGTATGTTATCCCGAAGATATTGAACCGGGAAGTGGTGTTGTAGCGCTTATTATCAACGGGACAATCTACTGCACAGGTTCTCTTGTCAATAACTCTGCCAACGATGGGATACCATACTTAGTAACGGCAACACATTGTATCAATTTTAATTTCAACCCATCCTTCCTGGATAACAGGCGATACGATATGGTTGCAGGAACAATTGTCGCTTTCTTCGGTTACCAATCGCCCGTTTGCGGGAAAGAAATACGCGGGCCTGTTCAAATGACCTTAGCCTCTGCAGATTCAGTTCTGATCAGTGAAAAACACGATATTTCTCTTTTGAAATTTAAACAAATGCCACCTAAGGAATATCAGCCTTACTATTTGGGTTGGAATGTAAGTTCTTCTCCTCAGCCACCTTTTCACGGAATACATCACCCGTACGGAGGAGCAAAGAAAGTGGCGATCGATAATAATAATTTATCCTTTGTAACAGCAAGCCTTGGCACAAATTGGGGAAATGTTGAATTTGAAAAGCAAGGACACTTAGCCGTAGATAAATGGGAGGTAGCGGCAACAGAAGAAGGGTCGTCGGGGTCGCCATTACTTGATTTAAATAAACGAATTCTTGGAACTCTGTCGGGTGGAGGTTCTTTCTGTAACAGCTCAATTGGGCCAGATGTGTACGCGTCTATATCAAAATTTTGGAATGTCACTAACTCTTTAGGAAACCCAAACTCATTAAAAAATTATCTTGACCCGGGAAATTCCCAGTTTCAACAAATTGACGGCTTCAATCCCTACCTGAGCCAACCTTACACCAGGAATTCAAATTACGTTGTAACCGATACAGTTATTCAATCGTACCATAACTCTGTCCCAATGTTTGCTACAAACAACACATTTGGATATAGCGAGTTTGCTGAAGAATTCCAGACGTCGGAACCGACCAAACTTGAGGGAGTTTTCGTCACTTCACCTATCAATAATAGCATTTCAAATTTAAATATCAAGTTAAAAATATATGCAGAAAACAATGGCTCACCCGGAATCTTATTACATGAAGTGCCTCTAAACTACTCCTATCGCTATTACCAAAGCGGCAGTTTCCGAGAAACGTTGCGCGACATGAGATACAACCTCGAAAACTATGTAAAATTCTCTGCACCTGTCGATGTCTCCGGAAAGTTTTTCATCTCTTATTCCGATGCTAATAATGTGGCCAACGGATTTTCTTTACTAAATGTACAGCCAAGAAAAATTGGATCTGGAGTTGCATCAACAGCCTGGATGAAAAATGCAACGGGTTGGGTAAGATCTTCCGAAAACATTGAAAATCCCATCAACACTTCTCTGTTAATTGCTCCGTATGTAATAGGCACAGGGCTAACTGCACCACCTGACCCGGGACAAGATGAAGCAGAAATAAAAGCTTATTACAATAAAGAGGTAAACAGAATCTTTATCGAATCAAATAAAGATCTTATTTCGTGGGAAATATTCTATGTTACAGGTCAGAAAGTTTTTGAAGGAAAAGCAGAAAGCAGTATTAACAGAACATCTTTTTCTGTCGGACATTTAGCCAAAGGAATTTATGTGGTAAAAGTTAACGTTAACGATAAGATTGAGAATCTGAAAGTTTTGGTAAGATAAAAAATACTAGATGATGGGGTATTACTCTTCCTCATCCGAATAAGTTTCTACCAACACATCACGATAATAATTAAAAACGGAAGATTGGGAGAGAATTCCTTTATATATTCCGTTATTATCCACCACTGGAAGATTCCATGCTTTTGTATCTTCAAAAGTGTTCATCACTTTCTCCATGGGTGTATTGATTTTGATTTCCGCAGGTGCACCAACCATAAATTTCTTCACCTTAAAGGTATCATAAAGTTCCGGGCGGAACATAATGTTCCGGATATCGTTTAACAAGACAAGTCCTTGTAATACTCCATTATCGTTTACCACGGGAAATATGTTTCTATTACTGCTTGAAATCACTTTCACCATATCACCAAGCGACATTTCGGGATGTACTACAGGAATATCGGTTTCAAGCATATCCTCCACTTTCAGAAACGTAAGTACCGCTTTATCTTTATGGTGAGTTATAAGTTCTCCGCTTTTTGCCAGACGCATGGCATAAATATTGTGTTTTTCGAAAACTACAATGGTGGCGTATGAGCAGATAGAAACAATCATCAACGGCAGAAATAACTCATATCCTCCGGTAAGTTCGGCAATGAGAAACGTGCCGGTAAGCGGTGCATGCATGACGCCAGCCATAACGCCGGCCATTCCCATCAACGCAAAATTTTCCTGCGGAAGATAGGTACCGATCCCCATTTCGTTGAGCGTATAAGAATAAATAAATCCCAAAATACAACCCATAAACAGAGTAGGTGCAAATATCCCTCCCGTTCCGCCTCCGCCGTTAGTGGCGCTGGTTGCAAAAGTTTTGAAGATTAAGATTAAGCTCAAAAAGATTACTATTCCCCATCGACTTTGGGCGTTATAAAAGAAACTCTCGTTTAACAATTCGTTGAATTTATTACCTCCGGCAAGAAGCGTTTCAATGGAATTGTAACCTTCGCCAAACAAAGGCGGAAACAGGAAAATAAGTATGCTTAATGTAATGCCACCCAATACAAAACGTGTCCATGGCTTAAGTTTCGAGTATAAATCCTCGTTCCAACTCATGGTACGGGTCACATAAAGTGACAAAAATCCACAAATAATCCCGAGCAGTATCACATACGGAATCCGCTGAAGAGTAAAAATCTCCACTTGCGAGTATTCAAACATTGCATTGGTGCCGGTGAGTATGTATGATATGGTTGTGGCCGTAACAGATGTTACCAGCAACGGGAGGATGGAAGACAATGTTAAATCAAGCAGAAGCACCTCAATAACAAAAAGAATTCCCGCGATGGGTGCCTTGAAAATTCCGGCAATAGCGCCCGCAGCACCACAACCCACGAGAAGCATCAGGTTGCGCTGGTCGAGTTTGAAAAAGCGTCCTACATTCGATCCAATTGCCGATCCGGTGAGCACTATAGGGGCCTCTGCTCCTACCGATCCGCCAAAACCTATGGTGATGGAACTCGCTACAAGCGATGAGTACATATTATGCGGCTTGATGCGACTTTTTCGTTGTGATATGGCATACAGTATTTTGGTAACTCCGTGGCTGATATCGTCTTTTACTAAATATTTGACAAATAATCCGGCAAGCAAAATCCCTATAATAGGATAGACCAAGTACAAATAATTTGCACCTGTCTGCGAAAAACTGTCTGTGAGAAATACTCCGACAGCATGTACGGCTAATTTTAGCACATAAGCTGCCAGCGCTGTCAGAATACCTACGACAAAACAGGCAAACAACAGGAAATGACGCTCCTTGATATGCATCCTCCGCCAATTGTGTATTTTATCGTAAATCTCTTTCATAATCATTAATTTACGCTACTTCCTAATAATATTAATCGTTCCGTTTTTCGACAACTTGATAATACTTGAAGGCTGAACCTTATTTTTATCCTTTTGCCTGTAAGTTACAATATAATCTACTGAGTTTTTTATTTCCTCCGATATTTCTTTGTAGTTAGCAGGTGCGATTTCACCACTGATATTTGCTGATGTAGAAACAATGGGTTTGCGAAATTGCTTGCAAAGTTCGGCCGAAAACAGTTCTGAAGTTATTCTGACTCCGATGGAACCATCCTCTGCAACGAGATTAGTTGCCAGATTTTTCGCACCGTCGTAGATAATAGTAAGCGGTTTATCGGCAAGGTCTATCAAATCCCAGGCAATGTCTGGGACTTCAGTAATATAGGTTTGTAGTTTTGCCGGATTCTCCATTAATACCAGCATTGATTTTGAATCGTTACGCTGCTTTATTTCGTAAACTCGTTTCACAGCTTCTTCGTTGGTAGCATCGCAGCCTATTCCCCAAATGGTGTCGGTCGGATATAAGATTACACCACCATTTCGCAATACTTCGCACGCTTTTTTTATATCTTCCTGCATAATTCTACTTGCTGATTTTTTGCATTACAATTATATTGTCAAACGATTTATTAACCGAAACCCAATCTTTTAAAACCGCTGTCTTCAGATAATCAGCCTTTTTAAAAAGAGCTAAGCTGGGCAAATTTCCGACAGGGACAAAAGCGTAAAGTTGATGCAGTTTTAAGTGACCAAAAGCATATTTTTCGATACATGACAATGCCTGCAAGGCATATCCTTTTTTCTGATGGGTCTCGTCCACCAGAATTCCAACTCCGGCACGGCTGTTAAGTGCATCGAACTCATACAAATCAACGGTACCAACCACCATATCCCTCTCTTTTTCCACAATCATCATCCGCAGTTGCCTCGTTTGAAAAATATCCAACCGCGAATCGGCGATATATTGCCGCAGAGCAAATCGCGAAAACGGCACTATCGATGAACCGTACTGCCATAAGGTGGTATCGTTTTCCCACTTGTAGAAAAACTCCAAATCTTCCGGTTCCAACGGTCTTAAGTAAATTTTATCGCTGATGAAAAAGTCTTTCATTTAAGTGTTTCTATCTTCTTGGGTAAGGTTTTCCAAATCCTGAAGCGAAGGCTTACAAAACATATACACGATAAGAGAAATCACCGTGAGCCACATAAAGTTGTTGTTCCCAGAAAAAGCAAACAGCACAATATTTCCCAGCACCACGGCATTTATCACATACAAACGCAAAAGAAATGCGCTTTTATATGTTTGAATTATTTTGTTCTTATCTGTTCCCCTTGGGATTTTTTTAATGTTATCGGCAAATAACTTTAGTGCTACAGGAATAGCAATCAGTGTTAAAGCGATGGCATACATTTCAACAGTTACTGTTTCGGAAAATGTGATTCCAAAGCTTATCAATTTAAAAATAACCAACAAAAACAAAATCGCCAAAACGATAATGCTTGTCCAAAAGTGTATACTTAATCCTTTTATGGCTTTTGTCATCCGTATCTATTCTAAATCCTAACTTAATTATAAGACGCATTAAATGCGTCTTTATGAATTATCTTGTAATCATCTTATACGATTCATCAAACGGTGTGCGGTTCAAAATTGATCTACCGAGCGTTACTTCATCGGCGTACTCAATTTCATCGCCAACGGATACTCCCCGTGCTATAATACTCACTTTCACATCGTATGGTTGTAATTTTCGAAAAATGTAAAAGTTGGTTGTATCGCCTTCCATCGTAGCACTAAGTGCGAGAATTACTTCCTTTATTTCTCCCGATTTCACTCGCTCTTCCAGACTTGCTATCTGAAGATCTGATGGCCCAATACCATCGATAGGCGAAATAATTCCACCCAACACATGATATATTCCTTTAAACTGAATCGTGTTCTCAATGGCCATCACCTCACGGATATTCTCAACCACGCAAATAGTTGAAGCATCCCTGGATTTATCGGAACAAATACTGCAAACTTCACTATCAGAAATATTATGACAGCAACTGCAGTACTTTATTTCTTGCTTCAGCGTAACAATTGCACGTGCAAAATCTTCAATCTGCGAATCATCTTGCCGGAGCAAATGTAAAACAAGCCTGAGAGCCGTTTTTCTGCCAATACCGGGAAGTTTAGCAAATTCGTTAACTGCGTTTTCTAGTAAAACCGATGGATATGAAGAGTTCATTTGTTAAGCATTGAGCGTTGAGTACTGAGCATTGAGCATTGAGTTTTGCGTGGAATAATGAAACTATTCCGGAATATCATATTATAGTTTCTATAGTTAATTTTCAACATTTCGCATCTTGACCCTTTGTCATGTGCTCTATGCCAATTCAGGTTGCAAATATACGAACATTTTCGTAAGCAATACGAACAGAAAGAAAGTTTACTTGGATTATACCGTTACGAGAGAATGTCTAACGTTAGCGAACTATCGGATTATTCGGTAAATGACATTTAAAGTTGTAAAGGCATAATCAATTACGTTTTGGCGATGAAAATAATTTCATGTTTTCTCATTGAAACTTACAAATAATCTCCTATCTTTGTTTCAAAATTCAATGAACTTAAAACCACATTCATAACCTTGAAATATAAAACATTAAAAAAATTATTTTATGAAAATTTACAATTTTAGTGCCGGTCCATCTATTTTACCGCAGTCAACAATTGAAAACACAGCAGAAGCTGTGAGAAATTTTAACGGGATCGGTCTTTCCATCCTCGAAATCAGTCACCGTTCAAAAGATTTCCAGGCAGTAATGGATGAAGCAGTAGCTTTGTTTAAAGAGCTGTTAGACATTCCCGAAGGATATTCGGTACTGTTCCTCGGTGGTGGTGCAAGCATGCAATTCTGCATGGTTCCCTATAACCTGATGGAGAAAAAAGCTGCCTATCTGAACACAGGAACCTGGGCAAGCAAAGCATTAAAAGAAGCAAAATTATTTGGAGAAGTAGTCGAAGTTGCTTCCTCTAAGGAATCTATATTCAACTACATCCCAAAGGATTACACCATTCCTGCAGATGCAGATTATTTCCACATTACTACCAACAACACCATATACGGAACTGAAATTCGTAAAGACATGGACAGCCCCGTTCCTTTGATCGCAGACATGTCTTCCGACATTTTCTCACGTCCGCTCGATGTGTCAAAATACGGATTAATTTACGGTGGTGCACAAAAGAATCTGGCGCCTGCAGGCGTAACATTCGTTATTGTTAAAGAAGAATTGTTAGGAAAAGTAAGCCGTCCGATCCCAACCATGCTCGACTACCGCACACACATTAAGGAAGGTTCTATGTTCAATACTCCTCCCGTGTTGCCTATTTATTCGGCTATGGAAACACTTCGTTGGCTGAAAGGTCTCGGAGGATTGGCAGCGATGGAAAAAATTAATCTGGAAAAAGCAGCTGTATTATACGATGCTATCGACAGCAGTAAAATCTTCACCGGAACAGCAAAAGTGGAAGACCGTTCCATCATGAACGTTTGCTTCGTGATGAAAGACGAATACAAAGAACTTGAACCTGAGTTCCAGAAATTTGCTTCAGAAAGAGGTATGTCAGGAATAAAAGGACACCGTTCTATAGGAGGTTTTCGCGCATCGATATACAATGCAATGCCGAAATCAGGCGTACAAGCTCTGGTTGACTGCATGAAAGAATTCGAAAGAAGCCGCTAATCGCTTCTACTAAAGCCACTTGAGTAAAGTATCGGATGATCACAACCTGTTATCCGATACTTTAAAATCTACTACTACGTTCTTTTTATTTTGAATCACATACTTATTTAAACCACAGACTATTATGAAATTTTTAATTGCAACCGAAAAACCATTTGCACCAGCTGCAGTTAAGCAAATCAGTGAAATTATTGAAAATGCAGGTCACAAAACTGTTTTATTGGAGAAATACACCGATAAAAAGGACCTGTTAAACGCTGTACAAAATGTCGACGCAATGATTGTGCGCAGCGACATTGTAGATAAAGAAGTACTTGATGCTGCCAAAAACCTGAAGATCGTTGTTAGGGCCGGAGCCGGATATGACAATATCGATACTGCGACGGCCACTGCCAACGGTGTTTGCGTTATGAATACACCCGGACAAAACTCCAACGCTGTAGCCGAAATGGTTTTCGGCATGCTGTTGTACCTCACGCGTTCAGGTTTCGACGGAACTATCGGTTCTGAACTGAAAGGCAAAAAGCTAGGCTTACACGCTTTCGGAAATATCGGAAAACTTACGGCAAAAATTGCCAACGGATTCGGTATGGAGGTCTTTGCATTCTCTCCATCCCTTGCACGCAATCCCGAAAGAGGAAAAGAATTTAACGTTACAGCCGTTCAAACGCCGGAAGAGTTGTACGAAAAAAGCGATATCATCTCGCTTCATATGCCAAAAAATGAACACACAAAGGAAAGTGTGAATTATCATTTGTTGAGTAAACTACCGCAAAACGGCATAGTAATTAATACCGCCCGCAAAGAAGTGATGAACGAAGCCGACTTGCTGCGTATTATGCAGGAGCGTCCTAAATTCAGATACGGGACCGACATCAGATTATCCGCACATGATGAAGCAACGGAGAAATTCGGCAATCGTTATCTGGCTTCTATAAAAAAGTGTGGAGCACAAACAGCTGAGGCCAATATTAACGCCGGACTTGCAGCGGCCACACAAATTGTAAAATTCTTTGCAGACGGAGATGAAACTTTCAGAGTGAATCCAAAGGTACTCGAAGATATTTCAATTTGAATCGCAAATATTTAATCAACTAAAATCCTGATAAAGTTCAATTTATCAGGATTTTTGTTTTTTTAACCATAAAAAATTGAGAAACACATTGCTTGTTACGAATATTTCGTACTTTTGTATCGTAGTAACTAATTAATTGAAAAGAAATGGAAAGATTAACCCCTCAGGAAGAGAACATCATGCTTTACGTGTGGCAAATTGGAGAGTGCGCTATAAAAGATGTTCATGATAAATTAGAAGAACCGAAATTGCCCTACACCACTGTGGCATCCGTGTTCAACAATCTCGAAAACAAAGGATACTTAAGTAAATCCCGTTCAGGTAACATGAAGGTTTTCACGCCGAAAATCTCGGAAGCATCGTATAAACGTCATTTCCTTTCGGGAGTGGTGAAAAGTTATTTCGATAACTCGTATAAGGAACTGGTATCGTTTTTTGCCAAGGAACATAAAATTTCTACCGAAGAGCTGGAAGAAATTATTCGACTGATTGAGAAAAAGCAGAAATAATTGCCTACAGCGTTATTCGCTTTACGTCATTCATTTGTAATTAACTCACTTCGTTCGCGATATTCGTTGCAGTAGCATAATATTCAACAACACAACTAATTACAATCGAATTACAACTAAATATCAACCGAATAACAATTGATTTATGGAAACACAACTATTTATATACGTCGCTAAGGTAAATGTAGCTTTACTGCTTTTTTACCTGCTGTATATTGCGGTCTTCCGACGTGATACTTTCATTCGGTTCCGGCGAATGTATCTGCTTTCGGCCATTGTGTTCGCGCTTGTTTATCCGTTTTTCAGCGTGGATGCGTTGAGTGAATTGTTCACTTTTCCTCAAGCCCGACAAACTGTTGAAGCTTCTGTTCTGGTAGGAGAACCAACCATGACTGTGATTGCCGACGAAGATGTTTCCGGAATTTCAATTCCGTGGGAAACTGTGGGTATCAGCATACTGATGTTGGGAACATTGTTTTTTGCGACCCGTTTCCTGTGGCAGGTAATATCTATTTTACGGATCCGTTATCGAAGCGAAAAGAAAATAGTTTCGGGGCATCGTATTTACAACGTTACCGATGGAATAACTCCGTTTTCGTTCTTCCGATGGATTTTTCTCCATACAGAATCGCACTCCGATGAGGAATTAGAACAAATTCTACTGCACGAATACACCCACGCCCGACAATGGCATTCAGTTGACATAGTGTTATCGGAATTGCTATGTATCTTTTTCTGGTGGAATCCGGCAATGTGGCTGACGAAACGCGAAATTGCCATAAATCTGGAATATCTGGCCGATAACGACGTTTTGCAACACGGTGTAAACAGCAGGGAATACCAGTACCATCTGTTAAAATTGACTTATCACGAAACTGCAGTTCAGATAGGAAATAACTTTAATGTTTCACAATTAAAACAACGAATCATGATGATGAATGAAACCAAATCGCCAACCCGAAAGTTGGCAAAATACCTGATTGTACTTCCGTTGGCTTTGCTGCTGATAACGCTGAACAGTTGTCTCAGCAAAGAGAAAAAAGCCGATGAGAGTGCAACTACTGAAACCGTAACTACTCTACCCGAAACTCCGGCCGCTTCACACGAAGTTACGGTAGAAGAACCTAAAGGCGAAGTTTACGTAGTGGTGGAAGAACAACCGCTCTATCCCGGCGGAAACGCGGCCATGATGAAATTCCTGAGCGATAACATCAAGTATCCGGTGAAAGCACAGGAAGATGGAATTGAAGGACGGGTAATTACCAATTTTGTGGTGGAAAAGGACGGCAGCCTTTCCGATGTTCAGGTAGTGCGTAGCATAGACCCGCTGTTAGATGCGGAAGCTATCCGGGTATTAAAATCGATGCCTAACTGGCAGCCCGGAAAGCAAAAAGGAGAAGAGGTGAGAGTACGCTTCACGCTTCCGGTGGTTTTTCGACTGGTTGGTGACAACAAAAAATCTTCGGCTGTACCTCCTCCACCGCCACCACCACCTACCTCCGCAGAAACATCTTCCGTTCCACCGCCACCACCACCGCCACCACCCGCTTATACAAAATCTACCGAGGAATTAAAAAACACCAACGAAGTTTTTGTAGTGGTAGAAAAACAACCCGAATTTCCAGGTGGCAACCCGGCTATGATGAAATTCCTGGGCGACAACATTAAATACCCGTCCGAAGCTCAAGATAAAGGGATTCAGGGACGTATAATTACCAATTTCGTTGTAGAGAAAGACGGTAGTCTCAGTGATGTGAAAGTTGTTCGTGGAGTAGATCCGTTGTTAGATGCTGAAGCCATTCGGGTAATTCAGTCCATGCCTAAGTGGAAACCGGGAACACAAAAAGGACAGACAGTGAGAGTAAGATTTACGCTGCCTGTAGTTTTCAGATTACAACAATAACCAAAAGCAAATTATCACAAACAAATGGAAACACTTATTGCATACTTCATTAAAGTAAATATCGCACTGATAATCTTTTATCTGCTTTATATCGCTTTCCTGAAAAAAGATACTTTTTTCGCTTTCCGGCGCTATTTTTTGTTTGTAGCGATAGCGTTTTCATTTGCATATCCGTTTATTTCGGTATCGGCTTGGGGAAATATTATTTCATTTGAAAAACCACAAGAGTACACTTCGCAGGTAGTGGTTGGTGAACCCTCTTTCGTCGTTTTGGCAGACGAAGGTCAGTTAGCAGAGCCTGTCAACCGGATAACTATTGACTGGTGGCAGGTTTTGCTTTACATCCTGTCGGCAGGGATTATTTTTTTCTTCGCCCGATTTATCTGGCAACTGGTGAGTATCTTGCACATTAAACACAAAAGCGTTCGGAAAAATATCGATGGTATTCAGGTATTCGATTTGCATGATGAAATAACTCCATTTTCGTTTTTCCGGTGGATTTTTATCCATATCGATTCGCACTCTCATACCGAAATAAAACAAATACTGCTGCACGAACAGACACACGCTCGTCAATGGCACTCTGCCGATGTTATACTGATGGAACTGCTTTGTGTATTTTTCTGGTGGAACCCGATAGTCTGGCTGATGAAACGTGAAACGGCCATAAACCTGGAATATTTAGCCGATAACGACGTGTTGCGACAGGGGATCAACTGTCGAGATTATCAGTATCATCTTTTGCGACTCACTTATCACCAAAACGCTTCCCAAATAGTTAACAATTTTAATGTAACACAATTAAAACAACGTATCACGATGATGAACGAAACCAAATCGCCGGCACGAAAGCTGGTAAAATACCTGATTGCACTGCCACTTGCGTTTCTTTTAGTGGCGGGCAACAGCGTTTACGCAAAAAATGACAAGTCGAACTACGCTATGGAATCTCAGCAAAGCAGTCAAAAGAAGGTTAGTAAAAGTAATTATATATTTACGAATGTAGAAAAGCAAGCTCAATTTGTAAACGGGTCAGATGCTTTGCTGAAATACATAAAAAGTGAAATGAAATATCCTAAAGACGCTCTTATTAATAATGTAATGGGACGTGTTTTTGTTAATTTCATTATTGAAAAAGATGGTAGTATTTCCGATGTTAAAATTTTTAAAGGAGTCAATGAGTCGTTAGATAAGGAAGCAATTCGTATAATCGAATCCATGCCTAAATGGATACCTGCAGAACAAAATGGAGAAATTGTAAGAGTACGCTACAATTCATCAATAAATTTTGTCTTACCTGCAGAGTTAAACACCGAAGGTTTGACTATTCAAACAAATGACGAAGATAAAAATGATTTCTTTTATAAACAGGATAAAGCTTATATTGATCATTTTGAAACTTTCTCAGAAATGATTTTATTTCCAGGTGGTGAAGAGGCATATAATAAATTCGTTATTGAAAATATCAAATATCCTGAAATAGCTAAAGATAAAGGAATACAAGGATTCGTAAGTGTAAATTACGCAATTAATAAAGATGGGGAAATATATAATATTAAAGTAAGAGAAAGTGCTGATCCCATACTTGATAAAGAAGTAGTAAATACAATAAAATCAATGCCCAAATGGATAATTAGAGATAAAGATAAATACGGCGTTTCTGTTAAAAACCTTCCTGTCATTTTTCGTTTACAAAACGATAAAGCTTCTGAATATACAGGAGTCGAATCCGAAAATTCATTTGTGGTTGTAGGCTATGGGAATAAATAAGCAAATTATACAAACAAATGGAAACACTTATCGCATACTTCGTTAAAGTAAATATCGCACTGATAATCTTTTATCTGCTGTATATCGCTTTCCTGAAAAAAGATACTTTTTTCGCTTTCCGGCGCTATTTTCTGTTGGTAGCGATAGCGTTTTCATTTGCATATCCGTTTATTTCGGTATCGGCTTGGGGAAATATTATTTCATTTGAAAAACCACAGGAGTACACTACGCAGGTAGTGGTTGGTGAGCCCTCTTTCGTCGTTTTGGCAGACGAAGGTCAGTTAGCAGAGCCTGTCAATCGGATAACTATTGATTGGTGGCAGGTTTTGCTTTATTCTTTATCGGCAGGATTTGTTTTCTTCTTCGCACGATTCATCTGGCAGTTAACCAGTATTTTGCAAATAAAACACAAAAGCGTTCGAAAAAATATCGACGGCATTCAAGTATTTGATTTGCACGATGAGATAACTCCATTTTCGTTTTTCCGGTGGATTTTTATCCATATCGATTCACATTCCCGCACTGAAATAAAACAGATATTGCTGCACGAACAAACACACGCCCGTCAGTGGCATTCTGCCGACATTATGCTGATGGAGTTGCTTTGTGTATTTTTCTGGTGGAACCCGATAGTCTGGCTGATGAAACGTGAAACGGCCATCAATTTGGAATACCTGGCTGATAACGATGTTTTGCGAAAAGGCATAAACAGCCGCGATTATCAGTATCATTTGCTGCGACTCACTTATCACCAAAACGCCACTCAAATTGTAAACAATTTTAATGTATCACTTTTAAAACAACGTATCACGATGATGAACAAAACCAAATCGCCGGCACGAAAGCTGGCAAAATACCTGATTGCCCTGCCTCTGGCGCTTCTTTTAGTGGCAGGCAACAGTGTTTACGCTCAAAACCAAAAAGGAGACGATATCTTCACGGAGGTTGATAAATATCCCGAGTTTCCGGGCGGAAATTCGGCATTTATGAAATTCCTTGCCGATGGGATTAAATATCCGGTCATTGCACAGGAAAACAACGAACAGGGAAGGGTTATCACCAACTTTGTGGTGGAAAAAGACGGAAGCATTTCCAATATTAAAGTAATTCGCGGAGTAACCGCCGGTTTGGATGAAGAAGCTGTGAGGCTATTAAACTCGATGCCGGACTGGCAGCCCGGCGAACATAAGGGCCAACCGGCGAGAGTGAGGTTTACGATGCCCTTCGTTTTCAGGTTGCAAGGTGATAATGTAGCCACAAGTAAAAGCCCGTCAACACCGGTTTCTGCCGATGCCAACGAAAAAGGAAAAATGCTTGACGAAGTCGTTGTTGTAGGATACGGCCCTACTAAACGGGCATCGATCCCCACTATTCAGGAACATGCCGAATCTAACGGAAACGAACTCTTTGTTGTGGTTGAAAATCAGCCGGAATATCCCGGCGGAAATGCAGCGATGATGAGTTTCATTTCAGAAAACATAGTTTATCCTAAGATTGCACAAGAGAACGGCATTCAAGGGCGAGTAATTACCAATTTTGTTATTGAAAAAGACGGAAGCCTGTCCGATATTCAGGTAGTTCGCGGAGTTGACCCGGCGCTGGATAAAGAAGCCGTCCGGCTTATTGGCACCATGCCTAATTGGACTCCCGGAACACAACGAGGAAACAAAGTAAGGGTGAGATATACGCTCCCTGTAGTTTTCAGATTGTCGGGTGGAATGCCGGCTGTTGAGGCCGGTAAATCTCAACAGGAAGCGGCGTTGGAGAAGGCACAAGATTTTACAAAAAAAGCGCTCACCGAAAAAATCTTCGTAGTAGTTGAAGAACAACCCGAATTCCCCGGCGGAAACTCCGCCATGATGAATTTCATTTCAGAAAACATCAATTATCCTAAAGTTGCATTTGAAAACGGAATCCAGGGACGTGTGATCACTAATTTCGTTGTGGGGACAGACGGCAGCATTAGCGATGTGCAAATCGTGCGCGGCGTTGACCCGGCATTGGATAAGGAAGCCATTCGTGTATTGGAATCTATGCCCGCATGGAAACCCGGCAGACAACGCGGACAAGCCGTAAACGTGCGGTTTACGCTGCCGGTGGTTTTCAGGCTCGATAAAAAAGAGCCGAAAGTTATCGTTGATGAGTTAAGAACAAACGAAGGAGCCATGATAATTCAAGCACAGGTTCAACCGAACTTGTCTTTCCCCGGTGGAAACGATGCTTACATGAAATACATTTCAGATGGAATTAAATATCCTGTGATAGCACAGGAAAATGGAGCACAAGGGCTTATTCGTACATCTTTTAAGGTTGACGCGAACGGAAAAGTGACCGATGCCAAAATAGAATCGGGAGAAAACGAGCTTTTAAATAAAGAAGCACTACGGGTAATCAATACAATGCCTCAATGGACCCCGGAACAGGGTGTTTTGATATCCGGAAAGATAACCGATGCTGACTCCAAACCATTACAAGGTGCATCCATTATTTTAAGAGGAACAAGTACGGGCACGATTTCCGATGCCAACGGCAATTTCATGTTAAAAGTCCCTGAAAAAGAAGGGGCCTTGTTCATTTCATTTATTGGATTTAAAACGACAGAAATATCATTATCGAATATTAAGACGCAAACCGGAGGCATGGAAGTAAAACTTCCGTTTGTTTTCCGTTTGCAAGGCGATAAAACAGAACCATACAAAGGGCCGACGCCCAGTAATGCTATAGTTGTAGTTGGCTACGCCAGAGACTGATCAATCCTCTTGTTAATCTGTTTTCTGAAATCGGAGAAAGCGTGCAGAGTTGCTTTCTCCGGTTTTATCACTTTAACCCCGTTGCTTATGAGAACCAAGTTTGTAATTTCAGTTATTTTGGCGATTATGTCGATTTATGTATCGGCACAAACACAATCGGCGCACGATTTAATGCAGCAATTCCGATACAAAGAAGCTATTGAACTGCTTAAAACCCAACCCAAAACTATCGAAAACTTGTTGTTCAAAGCAGAAAGTTATGAAAAATTGTACAACTTTTCCGATGCTCTTGCCGTTTACGAGCAGCTTTTGCTAAGCAATCCCGATGATGTTGAACTTATTGTTTCCACGGCAGAATGCGCATCGCAAGCCGGAAACACGGAACAATCGTTAAAATACTGGATAAAAGCCGACAGTTTATCGCCGGGGAACCTGTTTTTCCAAACAAAAAAGGCGATGGCATACTACCGAAACGGCAACTGGCAGGAAACCATCGAAAGCGCCCAGACCGTTTTTGAATCCGATTCCATTCCGCTAATTCTTCGAATGACGGGAGATGCATTCTTGAACACATCCAACACCGATTCAGCCATTTGGTTTTATGTAAAATCCATCGAAAAAGCCCCATCGGATTATCTTTCGGTTAGTAAACTGGGTAATCTGTATTATGCCGCTAAGTTTTACGACGCTACCATCAATATTACTGACAGATACTTAACACATATAAACCCTAATCAAACAACCATCGGACAACTGAACGGGATGGCTAACTATTCCTCCGGAAATTTCGAAAAAGCAATCGACCGATTAAAGGCAAACGTGGAGTTGGGTGACAGTTCCTACACTACCACTTATTTCCTCGGAATGAGCAATTATGCCAAGAGTTGGCATTATGAAGCAGTAAAGTGGCTCGGCAAGGCTTATGAAATTAATGATAAAGACGTGAATCTGAATTTCTATTACGGAACCGCACTCGGACGAGTAAAAAATCGAGATAAAGCCGTGGAAATATTGCAAGAAGGAATAGACAAGATCAACGAAATGTCAGAAATGCTGTATGGTTTCGATATATCCATGGCAGAGGCATATCAGAACACGAACGCTTACACAAAAGCAATAGAATATTACTTATCTGCCTACAAACGACAACCCGACCAGCATAACCTTTTGTACAGTATTGCCCACGCTTACGACTCGATGACCGATTACAAAAATGCCATTGTTACCTACGAACGTTTCCTCAAAACTGCACCCAAAGATATCGATGTAGCCGGTCTTGCACTCGCCGAAGGCGAAAAGATGGATATGAAAAATTTCTATTATATAGTTAGCTATAAGCGCATAGAAGAATTGCAGGAGAAGGTATTTATGCAATCGGGTAAAAAACAACCTTAGCACATCCGTTCAAAACCTGCTGAGGTTTCGATGAAAACCTACTGAGGTTTTACTTAAAAGCACAGGAGGTTTAAGCAAAAAGGTACAGAGTTTTTGAATGAAACCTCTGCACCTTTTTTTAACGTCTACAGTCTATTGTCTTTGCTCTTTATTCTTTACTCCCACTTAATTAAACATATTATCAATTCCTTCGCCCTGTTCAATCGGATCATCTTCGAGATAAAAATCAGGCGAATAACGTTGTTCGTCATAGCAGGGTTGAAAATCTGCCGGGATATCAAACTTGCCTTCATCAGAATATTTTAGTTCAGGATCAGCATACAATCTCTGATAGAACAGTCCGTGGATAGGCAATGCTGCGGCGGCTCCTTGTCCGTATGCCATTCTGTCGAAACGAATAGAGGGTTCTTCACCACCCACCCAGGCTGAAGCCACAATCTCGGGTGTAAATGACATAAACCATGCATCGGAATTGTCGTTGGTAGTACCGGTCTTAGCTCCCATTTCACCTTTCAGATTATAGACACGACGCAACCGACTTCCCGTTCCTCCATCAACCACAGCTTTGAGCATATCGAGCATTTTATACGATGTATTTTCGCTGAAAATTTCCTGCAATTTAGGAACAAAATTAGCAACAACGTTACCGTAAGAGTCTTCTATCCGGGTTACAAGCAACGGCTCAACACGAATTCCCCGGTTGACAAATGCTGTGTATGCACCAGCCATTTCGTAAACCGATGCATCATTTGGTCCCAATGCCAACGAAACAACCGGATCGGCAGGTGATTTAAGACCAAAAGACCTAAGCATCCGCGCGAATGCATAAGGCGAAAACAAACTCATAAGATAAGCGGTTACCCAGTTATCTGAATTCTGCAGACCCCATTTTATGGTAACAAAACTACCTATTGCTCCTCTTGTATTCCTTGGTGTCCACGGCACTCCGGTCTCAGCAATGAGAGTTACCGGCCCGTGAACCATACCATCGCACGGACTCAATCCCTCTTCCATAGCCAGCGTGTAAAGATACGGCTTAATGGTTGAACCAATTTGCCGTTTTCCGGTACTCACCATATCGTATTTGAAATGTGCAAAATTCGGTCCACCCACATACGCTTTCACGTGCCCCGTAATCGGGCTTACAGCCATGAATCCTGCTCTTAAAAAGCTTTTATGATATCGGATGGAATCCCACGGAGTCATAGTAGTATCGATTTCCCCTTTCCACGAAAAGACCTTCATATCCACGGGAGTATCTTTGAAATTACTCAGAATTTTATCTTCACTCCAGTCCTGTTTCTTTAAAATCCGATATCGATCAGTCTGTCGCATTGCTGTCTGCATAAGTTTTTCAGCGTCATTTGCCACACTGTTTGCATACGGTGCATATTTTTTATAACGCCTTTCGGCATCAAATTGAGGTTGCAGGTATTGCAAATGTTCACTAACAGCTTGTTCGGCGTATTTCTGCATCCGTGAATCGATGGTGGAGTATATCTTCAACCCATCGGTATAAACGTTGTAGTTGGAACCGTCAGGTTTCTTGTTTTTGTTGCACCAGCCGTATATAGGATCGTTTATCCACGAAAGTGAATCTTCAGTAAACTGCTGCCCCTGCCACGATGCATAGTTTTTTCTTTCGGGTTTTACCGCCATCATTACTTTTGCCAGATGCTGACGGTAATAAGGAGCCGGAATAGCTATGTGATCGGCGCGATTAAAATCCAGTTCTATAGGAAGTTTTTGCAGTGAATCGGCGTCGTGTAACGACAAATGTCCGGCTTTTCTCATTTGGGCAAGCACCACATCACGGCGATCTTTGGTCACCTGCTCTCTCCTTATCGGATTATAGAGCGATGAATTCTTCAACATTCCCACCAGCATTGCCGATTCCTGAACATTTAAATCGATAGGACGCTTGTTGAAGTAAGTACGTGCCGCAGATTCAATCCCCACGGCATTGTAATTGAAATCGTATTTATTCAGATAGAGATTAATAATTTCGTCTTTTGTGTAAAAACGTTCCAGTTTTGTAGCGATAACCCACTCGATAGGTTTTTGAACAACACGCTGTAGTTTATTATTAGCTTTTGGGGAGTATAGCAATTTTGCCAATTGCTGGGTGATGGTACTTCCCCCGCCACTGCTCTCATCTTGTAACAAAAGTGTTTTGAAAACAGCTCTTCCCAAACCAATAATATCAATTCCCGAATGGGTGTAATAGCGCTGGTCTTCGGTGGCAACAAGTGCATCGATAAGGTGCGGCGACAATTCGTTGTAATCTACAAAAATGCGGTTTTCGTCGCTCTGTGAATATGTGAACAGCAACTGATCGTCAGATGAAATAACTTGCGATGCATATTTATCAATTGGATTTTCCAGTTCGTCAATCTTAGGTAGATATCCGATCAAGCCTGACGACATCAATAAAAAAATAACAACATTTGCAGCAATAAAAATAAAGAACAATCGCCATAACCATTTGACAATATCGTTTTTGGGCGGTATTTTCTTATTCGTTTTTTTGTTTGACTCTGTTTTTTTTCCCATAGTTAATTTAAAACCGATTAGTTTTTGATTTTGACAGATTTCGGTACAAAATTACATAAAACTGTTGAATAAGATGCCAGAAATGGTATTAAAAAATGTAGAGACGGCGTACACACCGTCTCTACGTTATAAATGGATATTTATATTATAGTCCGCTAAAGTCAACTCCATCGAAAACAAGTGATGGGATACGCCACGAAGAATTTAATCGTGGATCGTTTCCGGTCTCGGTTAACGAGTTCCACAACGTAATCATATTTCCGGTAACATTCATTTCAGATAATGGCGTAGTGAGCTTGCCGTTTTCGATAAGAAAGCCTTCAATTCCGTAAGAAAAATCGCCGGTAGAGCTGTTACTGTTCCCACCGTTAAAGCCGGTAACGAGAATGCCACGATTAACACCGGCAACCAGACCGTTTAAATCTTTGCTTCCGGTTTGCATCACCAAAACAGATGGGTTGGCGATTGTGGGTTCCACGTTCATTTTTTTAGCATTGTACGTATCAATGTAGTAGGTTTTCAGCATACCTTTGTCGAAAACGTTGCGACGTTCCGTAGCTACGCCTTCGCTATCGAAATATCGTGCACCCGATGCACCAATAAGATGCGGTTCATCCAACAACGTAAACTTATCACTGCCCACTTTCTGCCCAAGCTTATCCAACAGGAAAGAGTTCTTTTGCTGCAAAGCAGAGCCATAAATGGCGCTTAACATTGGTCGCAACAGTTGTCCCGAATTCAAAGGATCAACTACCATCGTATATTTACCCGATTTTGTTTTCTGCTGTCCTATTTTCTGCAAAGTGCGTTCCAATGCTTTTTTCCCTATTCCGTCCCTTATCAATTTATCGAGATAAAGTGAAGATTCATACCAATAGGATGATGGTCGGGCTTCACCATCGCCTTTCACAGCTACACTTGCCGAGAGCGAGTACCACGAGTTTTGCGTTTCGCCTTCAAAGCCATTGCTGGTTATCTGATAACCGAAACTGTCTCCATCACCATAAGATGATTCCACAGAGATTATTCGTGAATCTTTTCCCAGCGCTTCTTCGGCTATGGCTTTTGCCATTGCCACTTTATCATCAGGATTTGTGCTGTCAAATTTGGGGTCTAACAGTTGCAAATCAGGTTTTCCGCCTTTGTAATAACGCGAAGCGTCGGGTAGAACACGTGCTTCATCTTTAGCTAAATATCGCGTGGATTCAATTCCATTTTTGATGAACGTCTCCAGTTCTTTTTTGTCTAACCGGTTGGTAGAGTATGTGCCGTAACGTCCATCCACATAAAAGAACAAACTCATCCCGCTTTGCGATGCCTGCTGCAGTTTGTCCATTTTGGCATCACGCAGTTCAAACGATGTGTTTGAACCTTGATATAAGGATACTTTTGCTGACTGGCAACCATTTTTCAGGGCATAATCCATAGCCCATTGTGCCAGTTTTTTATTTTCGTTTGATATCATTGTTTTCAGTAGTTATTAAATTGTAATTATTTGTAATTCAATTGTAATTATTTGCTTCGTTGAACAGTTCATCGCCACGACAAATAGCACGAGCAAAGTGAGTGAATTACGTGCGAAGCACAAATTACGCGAAGCAAATTACAACGTATCCTAGCTTTCTCCTCCAACGGTTAATTTACTTACCAATGCCGAAGGCATACCACAGGTAACGGGACATGATTGTCCGTCTTTTCCACAGGTCCATGTTCCGTTGTCGATTTTATCGTTATCGGCTACCATGGTAATATCAGCTAATGCTTTTGGCCCGTTTCCGATAATATTGATATCCTTGATAGGCTGAGTTAATTTGCCGTTTTCAATGAGATACCCTGATTTCACGAAGAACGTGAAGTCTCCTGCTCCGATCTGTACCTGTCCGTTGGTGAATTTATCCACAAATATACCGTTCTTTACTGAAGCAATAATATCCGACTCCTTCACATTGCCCGCCTCCATGTATGTTGCTCGCATGCGTGGCATGGGCATATTACGAAACGATTCGCGACGACCGTTTCCGGTGGACGAAATTCCGTAGTGCTTTGCACTGATGCGATCGAGCAGATAACTGGTAAGTACACCGTCTTTTACGATATAAGTTTTTTGGCCGTAAGTACCTTCATCATCTATGTTTATAGATCCGCGGTTAAACGGAATAGTTCCGTCGTCCACCACACTGATGTGCTCGTTACATATTTTCTTGTTGAGTTGGTCGGAGAAAATAGAAATATTTTTCCGGTTAAAATCGGCTTCGAAAGCGTGTCCGATAGCTTCGTGCAGCAAGATACCCGATCCGCCGGAACCCATTACCACCGGCACCTCACCGCCTTTGGGTTTAATAGCCTTGAATAAAATGGCCGTATTTTCTACAGCTTCACGGGCGATAATATCGATAATATCGTCCGACAAGAACTCAAATCCTTTCCGGTAAGCTCTTGCTGAATAACTGTTCTCAATTTTACCGTTTTCTTCCATAATACAAACAGCGGCCAACGTAACCATTGGGCGATAATCGTAGTAGCTCACTCCTTCAGAGTTGCAAAATAGAATATGTGATGTACTGTCGTTAAGCGAAGCCGATACCTTTTG
>ENA-UOOM01000131-UOOM01000131.1-fermentation-metagenome-genome-assembly--contig:-NODE-131-length-95348-cov-7.651118_pt1 | contig 95348 bp, 95 predicted proteins | sample MGYA00245781_ERZ724031 | MGnify/ENA primary metagenome ERZ724031 (study PRJEB28704, sample SAMN03018317) | fermentation metagenome | biome: anthropogenic terrestrial biome; feature: soil; material...
CGGATAGCCTCGAGAGGCCATAACCACACAGCAAGCGGCCTTGTCAGCAAATTTCACTTCCGCCTCTGCCAAGGTGCCCTTTGCAATAAGCTGCATAATGGTCAAAAGATCGCTCTCCAATAGAGGTAATACAACCTGTGTTTCGGGATCACCGAATCGGCAGTTGTATTCAATGGTCTTCGGCCCCTGGGGTGTCAGCATCAACCCAAAATATAAGCATCCTTTAAAGGTTCTGCCCTCTTGATTCATTGCCTCCATGGTAGGCAGGAAAATGGTTTTCATACATTCGGCGGCAATTTCCTCCGTATAATAGGGGTTTGGTGCAATGGTGCCCATGCCCCCTGTATTTAACCCTTTGTCCCCATCCAAAGCCCGTTTGTGATCCATGGAAGAGACCATGGGAATCATGGTTTTGCCGTCGGTAAAGGTGAGTACAGAAACCTCAGGCCCTGTCAGAAATTCCTCAATCACAATATGGTCGCCGCTGGCGCCGAAAATTTTGTCCTCCATCATGGAACGAACCGCCGCCTTGGCCGCATCTCTTGTCTCGGCAATCACGACTCCTTTGCCCAGAGCCAGCCCATCCGCCTTCACCACCGTAGGAATGGGTGCTGTTTCCAAGTATTCCAAGGCCTTGTCTATGTCGTCAAAAACCTCATATTGCGCCGTGGGAATATTGTATTTTTTCATTAAATTTTTAGAGAAAACCTTGCTGCCTTCTAAAATGGCCGCTTTTTTGTTGGGGCCAAAGCAGGGCACCCCAATTTCCTCCAATGCATCCACCATGCCTAAAACAAGGGGATCATCGGGAGCTACCACCGCAAAGTCAATCTTTTTTTCCATTGCAAATGCCACAATTTTTTCAACGTCCTTGGCACCAATCTCAACACAGGTTGCATCCAATGCAATCCCGCCATTGCCGGGCAAAGCATAAAGCTCCGTTACATTGGTGTTTTCTTTGATTTTCTTCACTATGGTATGTTCTCTGCCGCCGCCGCCAATTACCATAACCTTCATTGCTGTATCCCCCCTTTCTTAATGATGGAATAAACGCATTCCCGTAAAGGCCATCACCATGTTATATTTGTTGCAGGTTTCAATCACATTGTCGTCACGAATCGAGCCGCCGGGCTCTGCAATATAGGAAACACCACTTTTTACCGCTCTTTCAATATTGTCACCAAAGGGAAAGAAGGCATCACTGCCCAATGCCACCCCTTTGATGGTTGCAAGATAAGTCTTTTTCTCTTCTTCTGTCAAAGGCTCCGGCTTCTCGGTAAAAATTGACTCCCAATCACGCAATACATCCTCAGAGTCCTCCGAAATATAAATATCAATGGCATTATCTCTGGCCGGACGACCCAACGAGGGCAAAAAGGGCAGATTTAACACCTTTTCACACTGGCGCAAATGCCAATGATCCGCTTTGCTGCCCGCCAGACGGGTGCAATGAATGCGAGACTGCTGTCCAGCGCCAACCCCAATGGCCTGTCCGTCCTTGGCAAAGCATACGGAGTTGGATTGGGTATATTTCAATGTAATGAAAGCGACAATTAAGTCTCTCTTTGCCTCTTCTGTCAATTTCTTATTTTCCGTCACAATATTGTTTAAAAGCTCTTTGTCAATCTTAAAATTGTTTCGCCCTTGTTCAAAGGTAATACCGAACACCTGCTTTATTTCTTTTTCCGCAGGAACAAAATCTTCATCAATTTCAACAATATTGTAAGTACCCTTTCTCTTACTTTTTAAAATTGCAAGGGCCTCTTCGGTGTAGCCCGGGGCAATAATGCCGTCGGATACCTCTTTTTTAATTAAAGTTGCCGTTACCCCGTCACAAATATCGCTCAAAGCAATCCAGTCGCCGTAAGAGCATACCCGGTCTGTCCCTCTCGCCCTTGCATAGGCCAAAGCAATAGGAGATTCCTCCAGCCCCTCAATATCCTCTACAAAGTACGCTTTTTTCAAGGCCCCGCTCATGGGTGTGCCTACTGCCGCAGAGGTGGGGCTCACGTGCTTGAAGGAGGTTGCCGCAGGCATCCCTAAGGCTTCCTTGAGCTCCTTCACCAATTGCCAACTGTTAAATGCATCCAAAAAATTGATGTAGCCCGGTTTCCCGTTTAAAATCCGAATGGGAAGTTCACTGCCCTCCGCCATATAAATTCTGGCCGGCTTTTGGTTTGGATTACAGCCGTACTTTAATTCAAATTCCTTCATATTTAAAAAGCCTCCTCCGTATCAAACCTTTAACTCCGCTTCTATTTCACCGGCATACCACTTTGTAATGATAGGCTGGGCAATTTCTTTTATAAATTCCTCTACTTGAGACGCACTTCTACCAATATAAAGGGCAGGATTTAACTCTGCATTAATTTCTTCCAGTGTCAATGGGAATGCGTCATCCGCCGCAATGCGTTCAATCAAATCATTCTTGCCGCCCTCAAGCTTCACCTTTGCCGCCGCCGCATGGGAATGGGTACGTAGCTTTTCATGCAATTCCTGTCTGTTGCCGCCTTTTTTTACAGATTTCATCATAATGTTTTCCGTTGCCATAAAAGGCAGCTTCTCCATAACCCGGCGTCCCACAACCTTGTCATAAACCACCAGGCCTGCCGTTACATTCATATAGATATTGAAAATAGAATCCACCGCCAAAAATGCCTCCGCAATGGAAATACGCTTATTTGCAGAATCATCCAAGGTTCTTTCAAACCATTGGGTGCCCGCCGTTAATGCGGGGTTTAAGGAATCTACAATCACATAGCGTGCCAAAGCGGAAATTCTTTCGCTTCTCATAGGATTTCTCTTGTAGGGCATGGCAGAGGAACCAATCTGATTTTTTTCAAAAGGCTCTTCCATTTCCTCAAAAGACTGCAAAATACGCATATCGTTGGAAAATTTATAGGCACTCTGGGCAAAGCCGGAAAGAACTCCCAAGAAATAAGCATCCACCTTGCGGGAATAGGTCTGCCCGGAAACAGGAACGCATCCTTGGAAACCCATCTCCTTGGCAATCATTTCCTCCATCTTTTTGATTTTTTCCTCGTCCCCTTCAAATAGCTCCATAAAGCTCGCTTGGGTACCCGTTGTCCCCTTGGAACCCAACAAAAGCAGTTCTTCCAAACGATGCTCCATTTCACGAATATCCTGGCATAATTCGTAGACCCAAAGGGTGGCTCTTTTCCCTACCGTTGTCAGCTGTGCCGGCTGCAAATGGGTGTAGGCCAAGCAAGGAAGATTTTTATATTCCTCTGCAAACGCAGATAAATTTTTCACAACCTGCGCCGCTTTTTTCAATATAATATGAGATGCCTCTTTTAGTATAATCACATCGGTGTTGTCCCCCACATAGCAGGAGGTTGCCCCTAAATGGATAATCGGCTCTGCCTTGGGGCATTGCTGTCCATAGGCAAACACATGGCTCATAACATCGTGGCGCACAATCTTCTCTCTGGCTTCCGCCACATGAAAGTTAATGTCATCTTTGAATTTCTCTAATTCTGCAATCTGTTCATCCGTAATTTCAAGGCCCAAAGCCTTTTCCGCCTTTGCCAAAGCAATCCAAAGCTTTCGCCATGTGCGGAACTTAAAGCTTTCAGAAAAAACAGCCTGCATTTCCTTGCTTGCATATCTGGTTGAAAAGGGGGAAATATAAATTTCCTTTGTGGTATCCATATCTCAAGCTCCTTCTTTGTTCTTATTTATCATCCGATTTTCTATGGTTCCTGTTTTCAGATCGATATATCTCACATAAAGGGAAATTTTATTTTCCTTGTTCAAATTTCCCCAAATTTCCTGCACAAAATCATCAATCCCGTCGGGAATTGCCACTCTCTCGGGTTCCCCTTGGAAAGTGGGTAAAGGATTGCCGTCACAGGCATAGGTGTGGAGAAAATGCCCTAAGCCATGGATAGGAGAAAACGCATAGGTATAACGGTTGCAGGCGCTTCCCTTTGCATCGGCACTTTTTAAAATGCTCATTTTATAAGAGAAGTCCTCCTTGCCGAAGGTAAGCATACCGCTGATTCTGGGTGTGAAATTGGGGGCATCCGGCTCAAATTCTCTTGCTTCCAAGGCTGCCTCAAAGGTTTTTCCATCCTTTAACCCACTATAAATGGTATCTGTCTGGTCCCCGTTGGTCACAATCAATTTGTTTTCCAGCCTTCTGATGGGCGCATAAATAATCAAAGACGGATCCTCAACCTTTGACGCATCAAAGGGCTGAATGAGCACTTCTTCGTCGTTTTCCAAAAAAACACGGTTTCGGCTGTTTTCACTGCGCCCCATAATAAAATACGCAACCGCCGCCTTGCTTCCGTCCGCCGTTTTTCCAATTACAATCCCTCTGCCAACATAAGGATTTTCTTTTACCAAATCCTTCATGGCGTCAATTCTATAAATATCCATATCAATTTCCTTTCTGCAATCTTCGGGCAACCATTTCCACAGCCTTGGGTAAAAGCACCCACTCCGCTTCCTCCATCACTCTTTTCTGCAAAACCTCGGGGGTGTCCCCATCTAAAACCGCTACTGCCTTTTGTAAAATAATTTCGCCGCCATCGGGTATTTCATTCACATAATGCACCGTGGCGCCGGTAACCTTCACACCGTATTCCAATGCCGCCTCATGTACATACAGGCCGTAAAACCCTTTGCCGCAGAAAGCGGGTATCAAGGAGGGGTGAATATTCACAATTCTTTTGGGATAAAGTCCGGTAAAGTCCTCACTGAGCAAAGCCATAAACCCTGCCAAAACCACCATTTCAATCCCGTTTTCCTCCAAAATAGCCTTCATCCTCTGTTCATATTCTTTTTGAGAAGGAAATTCCTTTCTTTTCACAACAACACTGGGAATATCGTTTTTTTTCGCTCTGGTCAAAGCATAGGCCTTGTCATTACTGGACAAAACCAAAGCAATCTTTCCGCTGGGAATTTCCCCTCTTTTTTCCGCATCAATCAATGCCTGTAAATTGGTGCCGCCGCCGGAAACAAAAACCGCAATTTTTGTTCTCAGCATATGACAACACCTTCCTCGGAAGCAACAATTTTACCCATGATATATGCGTCCTCGCCGTTTGCCTTCAGAATTTCCAATGCCTTCTGGGCATCCTCCTTCGCCACAACAACGCTCATACCAACGCCCATATTAAAGGTGTTAAACATATCTCTTTCGGGAATGCCGCCTTTTTTTGCAATCAAATCAAAAATCGGCAGAATCTTTAATGCATTTCGGTCAATTTTTGCACCAAAACCCTTGGGAATACTTCTGGGAATATTTTCGTAAAATCCGCCGCCGGTAATATGAGAAACCGCCTTTACCCTTACCTCTTCAAATAATGCCAGCATCGGCTTTACATAAATTTTCGTTGGGGTCAGTAATGTCTCTCCCAAAGACTTGCCCCCTAATTCCGCAATGGGCGCCTTCATGTCTGTGTGCTCCACGTCAAAAACACGGCGAACTAAAGAGAAGCCGTTTGAATGCACACCGCTGGAGGGAAGTGCCAAAAGCACATCTCCCCCTTCGATTGTTTTCTTATCTAAAATTTTTGCTTTATCCACAACACCCACAGAGAACCCTGCCAAATCATATTCCTCTTCGGGATAAAAACCGGGCATTTCCGCAGTCTCCCCGCCAATTAATGCCGCCCTCGATTGTACACAGCCTTCGGCAACACCGGAAACAATGGCCTCAATTTTTTTCGGAAAATTCTTGCCTACGGCAATATAATCTAAGAAAAACAAAGGCTTCGCCCCAACACAGATAATATCGTTTACACACATGGCAACACAATCAATGCCCACAGTGTCGTGCTTGTCCATCAAAAACGCAAGCTTCAGCTTTGTACCCACACCGTCGGTGCCGCTGACCAAAACCGGCTTTGTGATGCCCGTCATGTCCAGTTCAAACAATCCGCCAAACCCGCCAATATCAGACATTACGCCCGCTGTCATGGTTCTGGCAATATGCTGCTTCATCAGCTCCACCGCCCGGTACCCGGCTTCAATGTCCACACCGGCTGCCTTGTAGCTCTCACTGTGACTTTTCATCATGTTTTTTTCTCCTCTCGCTGAGCTTGAATTCAAATCTGTTTTTATCCGTTTCCGTAGGCTTCTCCGTTGGATATTTCCCGTCAAAGCAAGAAGCACAGTAGCCCTCTCCGTTGGGTGTGCCAATGAGCATACTCAAGTGGTCTAAGCTTAAATATCCCAAGCTGTCAACCCCAATAATATCTCTGATTTCCTCTATAGAATGATTGCAGGCAATCAAGTTTTCCTGAGAATCCACATCGGTGCCGTAGTAGCAGGGATATAAAAACGGCGGTGCGGAGGAGCGCATATGTACCTCCGTGGCGCCGGCCTCCCGCAAAAGCTTTACAATACGGGCAGAGGTCGTCCCTCTTACAATAGAATCGTCCACCAAAACAACTCTTTTTCCCCTTACCGTATCCGCAATTACATTCAGCTTGATTTTCACCTTGTCCTCACGTACCTTCTGCCCGGGGGAAATAAAGGTACGCCCGATGTATTTGTTTTTTATAAACCCAATGCCGTAAGGAATGCCGGACTGCCTTGCATAGCCGATGGCGGCATCCAAGCCGGAATCGGGAACACCGATTACCACATCCGCCTGCACGGGGTGCTCCATGGCAAGACAAGCCCCAGCCTTTACTCTGGCATCATGCACGCTTTTTCCCTCTACCCTGGAGTCTGGTCTTGAAAAATAGATGTATTCAAAAATACAGATGGTAGGTTTTACCTTATTACAATGGTCTGTAATGGTACGAATGCCCTCTTGGTCAAAAATAACAATTTCCCCGGGCTGAATGTCTCTGATAAATTTTGCTCCGACAACATCCAGCGCACAGCTTTCTGATGCCACAATATAACTGCCGTCGGCGGTAACACCATAGCAAAGGGGTCTGAATCCGTTCTCGTCCCGTACCGCAACCATTTTTGAAGCAGACATAATCACAAGAGAGTATGCCCCCTTGATACGGTTCATGGTGCGGTTCACCGCCTCCTCAATGGAGGGTGCCTTCAACCGTTCCTTTGTAATCATATACGAAATCACTTCCGTATCGCTTGTCGTATGAAAAATAGAACCTTGCATTTCCAATTCCTGTCTTAGTTCAAAAGAATTCACCAAATTGCCGTTATGTGCCAAGGCAAGCTTTCCTTTAATGTGGTTTACAACAATCGGCTGGGCATTGGAGCGGTCGTTGGCACCCGTCGTGCCGTAACGCACATGGCCAATGGCCATATTCCCTTCCCCTAAAGAATCCATCACTTGGGGTGTAAATACATCGTTTACTAAGCCCGCATCCTTATGATAACGAAAAATACCATCATCGTTTACTACAATGCCGCAGCTTTCCTGCCCTCTGTGCTGTAACGCAAACAGGCCATAATAGGTTGTTGCTGCAACTGTGGCGGTTTCTTTGCCAAAAACACCAAATACACCACATTCCTCATGAATTTCATTCATACACATATTAGCACCTCGTCCATTCGCTCTGTATAGAAACCGGGTTATTCGCCCATCAAACGCTTTAATACCTCTTGGTAAGCATCCTCAACATGGCCCAAATCCCGGCGAAATCTGTCCTTGTCCAGCTTTTCTCCCGTTACCGTATCCCAGAAACGACAGGTGTCGGGGGAAATTTCATCCGCCAAAACAATCTGTCCATCGGCGGTTTTGCCAAACTCCAGCTTAAAATCAATCAATTCAATGTTTGCATCCTTCAAATATGTGCTCAAAACCTCGTTAATTTTAAAGGAGTATTTTGCAATTAAATCAAGCTCCTCCTTTGTGGCAAAGTCCATTGCCAAAATGTGATATTCGTTTACAATAGGGTCACCCAATTCATCGTTTTTATAACAGTATTCCAATACTGTACATTTCATTTTTGTGCCTTCCTCCAGGCCAAGACGCTTGGCAAGAGAACCTGCGGCAATATTTCTAACAATCACCTCAAGGGGTACAATGGTCACTTTTCTCACAACGGTTTCTCTGTCGGAAAGCTCTTCCACAAAATGGGTGGGAATGCCGCTTTTTTCCAAAAGCTTCATTAAATGGTTCGTCACCCGGTTGTTAATGGCTCCCTTCCCCATAATGGTACCCTTTTTCAGCCCATTAAATGCCGTTGCATCATCCTTGTAGGCTACAATGCAGAAATTTTCGTTGTCGGTTGCGTATACCTTTTTTGCCTTGCCTTCATACATCTGAACTGTTTTTTCCATGATCCCTAATTCCTCCTAAAAGAATCTTCTTTTTCCCTTTTGCCTTGTTGATTTTTTCAACAATACCTTTACTTGTTATATTTACCCGCCAGTTTGCGGTCTTTTTCCAATATTTTCTTTGCATTTTCTTTTCTTGCTTCAGAAAGCTTTTCAGCCAAAGCGTCCTCTGTCACAGCCAAAATCTGCATTGCCAGTAGCGCCGCATTCTCCGCACCGTCAATGGCAACGGTAGCCACAGGCATACCTGCGGGCATCTGCACAGTAGACAGAAGGGCATCCAAACCATCCAGCGTAGAAGATTTCATGGGGATTCCAATCACAGGAAGGGTTGTATTCGCTGCCATGGCCCCTGCCAAATGGGCAGCCTTTCCCGCCGCCGCAATGATTGCGCCAAATCCGTTTTCTCGGGCACTCATTGCAAAAACCCTTGCTTCTTCCGGTGTTCTATGGGCAGAATAAATATGCACCTCAAAGGGCACGCCATACTTGTCCAATGTTGTCAATGCCTTTTCCACCACGGGAAAATCACTGTCACTGCCCATAAGAATCGCTATTTTTTTCATGGATAACCTCCTAATGATTAAAAAATATAATGATTTGAACAAAAAAAGGGCATTCCTATTCCTTGAGTTAGAAACAGGACTGCCCAGACGGTCGACAGAAGCAGTATTCTCTCCCGATTTTTTACTCATCGGGTCAGCGTAATAAAACGCTAAAATCTTCCTAACTGCTTTCATTCAGGCTTTTTATTCCCTTGTGGTTTCCCACTGATCCGTCAGTTACAAAAAGCCACTTAAATTGACACCCTAAGTCTAACACAAAGAATTTGTTTCTGTCAATTCAGCCGATCTAAAAACCCATGAAATAATTTTCTTGACACATTAAAAACCATATGCTATACTACTGACAATTTGTAAAGAAATACTTGCCGCCATCATGAAATAGAAAGGAGCTGATTCGATTGAACTACATTTTACCAAACATTACAGTGTTTGATCAAGGTAGATTCGTCAATTCCAACATATTTATTACCGATGGTCTCATTTCTAAAATTTCCGCAACAACGCCTTCCTATTCTTCCGATACACTTGTTGATATGGAAGGTTGCTTTGTATTTCCCGGTTTTATTGATGTTCATGTACATCTAAGAGAACCGGGATTTTTTTATAAAGAGACTATCAAAACAGGCACAAAAGCAGCCGCCCGGGGAGGCTATACCACCGTTTGCGCCATGCCCAACCTTTCCCCCACGCCAGATTGTAAAAAAAACCTTTTACCCCAGCTGGAGCTCATCAAAAAGGATGCCTGCATTCATGTCTGGCCCTATGGAACCATTTCTGTGGGAGAGCAAGGGGAAGCCTTTGCTGCATATGATGAAATCACCGATGAGGTATGCGCCTTCAGCGATGATGGACGAGGTGTGCAAAATGATGATTTTATGCGCGCCGCCATGAAAAAAATCAGTAAATACGGCAAAATCATCGCCGCCCACTGCGAGGATAACACATTGCTCCGCGGCGGCTATATCCACGATGGGGAATATGCCGCAAGCCATGGGCATAAAGGCATCTCCTCCGCCAGTGAATGGAAGCAAGTAGAACGTGATTTGGCATTGGTAAAAGAAACGGGCTGCAAATATCACGTTTGTCACGTTTCCACCAAGGAATCCGTAGCTTTGATCCGCAAGGCCAAAGCCCATGGCGTAGATGTCACCTGCGAAACAGGCCCCCATTATTTAGTGATGAATGACCAAATGCTCCAAGAGGACGGCCGGTTTAAAATGAACCCTCCCATTCGCAGCGAAGAGGATCGGCAGGCATTAATAGAAGGCATACTGGATGGCACCATAGATATGGTTGCCACCGACCATGCCCCCCATTCCAGCGAGGAAAAATCCAAGGGTCTGCAGGGCAGTATGATGGGCATTGTGGGCTTAGAGACGGCCTTCCCCGTATTGTATACAGAACTGGTAAAAACAGGCATACTTTCCTTGGAAAAATTAATTGATCTCCTCCATACGAACTCAAGGAAACGCTTTGGCATCGGCACCCCGTTGGCGGTTGGACAACCTGCAAACCTGACCGTATTCGATTTAAAGAAACAGTATACAATAAACCCGGAAGACTTTCTCTCCATGGGTAGAAGTACCCCTTTTGCCGGAAAAGAGGTTTGGAGTGCTTGTAAGCTGACCCTTTGCGACGGAAAAATCGCTTATCAGGAACAAAAATAAAAATCAAACCCCCTAAGGAGGGCTTTTTTTGAAACAATCCATCTATACCATCATAAAAAACGAACCACTCACAAGCGCAGTCTATCGCATGGTGCTTGCAGGAGATACCTCAGCCATCACAAAGGCAGGACAATTTATTAATATAAAGCTGGAGGGGCTTTTTTTGCGCCGCCCCATTTCCGTCTGTGATTATGACGAAAAAACAATTACCATTTTATATAAAATCGTGGGTAAAGGCACAGCCGCCATGGAAAAAATGCCGCCCCAAACCCATCTGGATGTTCTGACCGGCTTGGGAAATGGGTATGATACCGCAAAAAGCGGATCTGCACCCCTGCTCATCGGCGGCGGCGTGGGCGTTCCCCCCATGTATCGTTTGGCAAAGGAACTCCTTGCCCAGGGAAAAATCCCAACGATAATCCTCGGCTTCAATACAAAAGAGGAAGCCTTTTATGTAGAAGAATTCACACAGCTTGGCGTAAAGGTAATGGTTGCCACTGCCGATGGAAGCTTGGGCACAAAGGGCTTTGTCACCGACATCGTAAAAACCCTTTCCGAATATACTTATTTTTACACCTGCGGCCCCGAGCCCATGCTCAAAGCCCTGTCTGCCTGCACCTTAACCAGCGGTCAGCTTAGCTTTGAGGAGCGTATGGGCTGCGGCTTCGGGGCCTGCATGGGCTGCTCCTGTGCAACAAAATACGGCAATAAACGTATTTGCAAGGAAGGCCCCATTTTGGAAAAGGAGGAAATTCTATGGTAAACACAAAGGTAACCCTAAGTAGCATTCTATTGGATAACCCCGTCATCCCCGCTAGCGGTACCTTTGGCTACGGCTATGAATTTGCAGAGCTTTACGACATCAATATCTTAGGCTCCTTTTCCTTTAAAGGCACAACAAAGGAACCCCGCTTCGGCAATCCCACCCCCAGAATTGCGGAATGCATCAATGGGATGATTAACTCTGTGGGTCTGCAAAATCCCGGCATCGAAAAAGTAATCAGCGAGGAATTGCCAAAAATGCGGAAAGTATTTCATAAACCTGTCATCGCCAATATCAGCGGCTTTTCCGTAGAAGAATATGCTTACTGTGCAGAAAAAATAAACAACGAGGCCCAAGTGGGTATGATTGAGGTAAACGTAAGCTGTCCTAATGTGCATCATGGCGGCATGAGCTTTGGCACCACCCCGGAGGGGGTAGCAGAGGTAACCCGCGCTGTAAAGGCCGTTACCACAAAGCCTGTGTATGTGAAACTCAGCCCAAATGTCACAGATATTGTATCCATCGCAAAAGCCTGTGCGGAAGCCGGTGCCGATGGTATCAGTCTGATTAACACCCTGATGGGTATGCGCATTGACTTAAAAACCCATAAACCGGTCATCGCCAATAAAATGGGCGGCTTTTCCGGTGCCGCAATTTTCCCCGTAGCTGTGCGTATGGTTTATCAGGTTTATGAAGCAGTCCGCCTCCCTATTATCGGCATGGGCGGTGTTTCCACCGCCGAGGATGTTGTTGAAATGATGCTTGCGGGGGCAACGGCCGTGCAAGTGGGTGCCGCAAATTTAGTTGAGCCCTTTGCCTGTAAGCAAATTATTGAAGAATTACCCAGTGTGATGAAAAAATACGGAATCAACGCGTTAAGCGATATTATTGGAGGTGCCCATAAATGAATAAAGATGTAATCATAGCCTGCGACTTTAACAGCAGAGCCGATCTCATGGCTTTTCTGGATCATTTTAAAGAAGAACGACCCTTTTTAAAAATCGGCATGGAGCTTTTTTATGCGGAAGGCCCGGCCATTGTGCAGGAAATCAAAGCAAGAGGACATAAAATTTTTCTGGATTTAAAACTCCATGATATTCCCAATACCGTAAAAAAAGCAATGTCCGTTTTGTCCTCCTTAGATGTGGATTTGTGCAATGTCCATGTAGCAGGCACCATTCCCATGATGGAGCGGGCCTTGGAGGGCTTTACAAAAAAGGACGGCAGCCGCGGCTTGTTAATCGCCGTAACACAGCTTACTTCCACCAGTGAAGAACGTATGCAGGCCGACCTCTTGATTTCTAAATCCCTTGAGGAAACCGTATTGCACTATGCACAAAATACAAAAATAGCAGGTTTAGACGGCATTGTTTGTTCCCCTTGGGAAGCAAAAAAAGTAAAAGAGGCCTGCGGCAGCCAATTTCTTACCATTACCCCGGGCATACGCTTTGACGATGGCGATGCGGGAGACCAGGTGCGTATTGCAACCCCCGCAAAGGCAAAGGAATTGGGTTCAGATTATATTGTAGTGGGCCGTCCCATTACCCAAGCGGCAGACCCTGTTGCCGCATATCGAAGATGCTTATCAGAATTTTTAGGAGGTACTGCGAAATGAAACATCTCATAGCAAAAGATTTATTATCCATCGGTGCGGTTTTTCTGCGCCCCGAAGCCCCTTTCACATGGGCCAGCGGCATCAAAAGCCCCATTTATTGCGATAACCGCTTAACCCTTACCGCCCCCGAGGTCAGAAATCATGTGGAAAACGCTTTGGCAGATACCATCCGTAAAGAATATCCCTCATGCGAAGTGCTGATGGGAACCAGTACCGCCGGCATTGCCCACGCCGCAATCACCGCCCATATTTTGGGGCTGCCTATGGGTTATGTTCGCTCCGACGCAAAAAACCATGGCCGGAATAATCAAATCGAAGGGAAGTTGGAAAAAGGCCAGAAGGTCGTTGTGGTGGAGGATTTGATTTCCACAGCAGGCAGTGTCCTTGAGGTGGTGTCCGTACTGCGGGAAGCAGGAGCTGAGGTTCTGGGCGTTGTCAGCATCTTTACCTACGGAATGCAAAAAGGGCTGAATCGCTTGCAGGAAGCCAATGTAAAAAATATCAGTCTGTCAGATTTTGATGCGGTTGCGGAGGTTGCCGCAAAAGAAGGCTATATCCAACAGTCCGCGATCAAAAAACTCCTTGCATTTCGCAATAACCCAAACGATGAAGGTTGGAGGAATGTAGAATTATGAGAAGCTTAATTGATATAGTAGATCTCTCCGTAGAAGAAATTAACAGCTTAATCAATACCGCCAATGATATTATTGCAAACCCCGTAAACTATAGCAAAAAATGCCATGGTAAAAAGCTGGCCACATTGTTTTTCGAGCCCTCCACAAGAACACGTCTTAGCTTTGAAGCGGCCATGATGGAATTGGGCGGTAATGTTTTGGGCTTTTCCGCCGCAAGCAATAGTTCTGCCTCCAAAGGCGAAAGCGTTTCCGATACCATTCGCACCGTAGGCTGTTATGCCGACATCATTGCCATGCGCCACCCCAAGGAGGGTGCGCCTATGGTTGCGTCCCTGCATTCCACAGTGCCCATCATCAACGCAGGCGACGGCGGCCATAACCACCCCACCCAAACCCTCACGGATTTGTTGACCATTCAGCGGGAAAAAGAACGTTTCAATTCCTTAACCGTGGGGCTTTGCGGCGACTTAAAATTTGGCAGAACCGTCCATTCCTTGATTCACGCTTTATCCCGCTATCAAAATATCCACTTCGTTTTAATCTCCCCGGAGGAATTAAAGCTGCCGGAATATGTCATACACAATATTTTGAATAAGCAAGGCATCACCTATACCGTCACAACCAGTCTGGAGAAGGTTATGCCCGATTTGGATATTCTTTATATGACCCGTGTGCAGCGGGAACGCTTTTTCAACGAAGCGGATTATATTCGCCTCAAGGATAGCTATATCTTGAATAAAGAAAAGCTGACAACGGCAAAAGCCGATCTTTGTATCATGCATCCCCTGCCCCGGGTAAATGAAATCTCCGTAGATGTGGATAACGACCCTAGAGCCTGCTATTTCAAACAGGTTCTCAACGGCAAATTCATCCGTATGGCACTCATTTTGAAGCTTTTGGAGGTGAAATAATATGAATATAGACTCTATTCGCAATGGCATTGTCATCGACCATATCAAGGCTGGGCGAGGCATGGAAATCTATCATCTGCTCAATCTGGAAACCTTGAACTGTTCCATTGCCCTCATCAAAAATGCCTCCAGCGGCAAAATCGGCAAAAAAGATATCATCAAAATTGATGCCAATTTGGAGCTGAATCTGGATGTTTTGGGCTATATCGATCCCGACATCACCATCAATCTCATTCGGGATTGCAAAAGAATCAAAAAATTTCATCCTGACCTGCCGGAAAGACTGACCAATGTCATTCAGTGCAAAAATCCCCGTTGCATCACCTCAGTAGAACAGGAAATTGACCATGTATTCAAATTGACCGATCGTGAAAACAGAATCTATCGTTGCATCTATTGCGAATCAAAAGCAAAAGGCGAAAATAATTAATCCCTGTACAAGAGGCGGCCGTCATCATAGACACCGCCCTTTTTGATATGCGTGATTTCAAAGCTTTCTTCCCCCGCTTCTTTTTCCCCCGCAACCCGCATAAACTGATAAAAAATTCAAGGGAGCGTTCGTATGCAAAACTCCAATGTAAAATATCTAAAAATGTCAGACGGATTTTTTTCTGTTTTTTACCGGGAAAACAATATTCTGTTTTTCAAAACCAACCTAAATCGAGGGTGGTCCTCGCCTCAGGTTTTAGCAGAACGTGCTGGGAGTGCCTTTTCCGTTTCCCAGTATGCACAGGTTTGTTATGTTCTTTATTCCTCGTTGGAAGGCAATCTATACATACTCTCTTCCAAGGATTTTGTAAATTGGGAGCGCAAATCATTGCCGGGCAGTATCGTCAATGCCTCCAGATTTTTCTTGGTTCCCGATGAAAAAACCCTCCATCTCATTTATAGCCTTCCCACCGAAACCAGAGGCATAGAGTCCCTGGTTTATATGGCTTTTATCCAAGGCCGCTGGGAAAAGCCCTATTACATTGATCGTTTTATCCCCTTTGGCAAAACCGCCTTTCTCTCCCGCCGCCTGCGAAAAGAGCATATCATTTTATATTATAGAACGGCAAGAAATGTATGGAGCGCACGGGAAATGCTGTTGTCCCCTTTCACCATGGGGAGCCTGACCCCCATGCTTCAAGCGCCGGCCAATTTTGCTGATATTTCCATCGTAAATGATACGGAGCGTATTCATTTTTTATATACCATACGCAATATGTTCCGAACGCAGGTAGTCTACCAGTATAAACAGGCCACCGCCATGAGCACCCCCCGGGTTTTGTGGGAGGATTCCAATTGTGATAACTGCCTTGCCTTTTTGGAGAATGAAAAATTGGTTCTGATGTGGACCGCCAACGGCCAGCCTCTGCGCTGCATCTCGGAAAACAACGGTGCCGCCTTCGGCGTGGTGGAACGCTATACAGGTGCCTTCCCCGTCCGGTGTACAAAAGGGGAGCTATGCGGCGCAGAAAATATAGCGCTGAACGCAACAGAAACCTATGGAGATTTGTCCAGAAAATTCCAACCTTTTCTCTTGGTGAAGGATGCCCCCGCCAAGCCGTATTTTCAAGCCCTGCCTTTTGAAAGAGAAGTGGAGCCAATGCCTCGCATACAAGAAAAACAGCCTCGGCCGACACAGGAAATATGGCCAAAGCCTGTGTATTCTCCCCAAGAAAATCGCCCCCAGCCCCCAAGGTTTACGCAGGAAAACCAGGATGAATTCCCCCGGGAGATGCCACCTCAGCCGACATCTTTTGAAGAAGACCTGTGGCAGCAGCCTCTTTGGGCCTCCTCCGAGATCCACCCTTTGCAAAACACACAGATGCCCTCCGATGAAGAACTGTTCCAGCAGCCCTTTTCGTATCAGAAAGAGCCTCCTGCGGCAGGGCAAACGCAGCAGCTGGAAGAATTGACCGCCCTTCTTGCTCAGCGCAGTGATGAAATCAGCGCTGTCAATGCCAAATGGAAAACACAAATTTCCCGTTTGGAGTCCGAACTGGACACCTTGCGTGCAGAAAATAAACACCTCAAGCACTCTCTAAATACTCACGCTACGGAAAAACCACAGCCCCCCGCAAACTCTGTCCCACAGGAAAAACCACAGGAGGCTTCTAAAATGCAGGAGGCGCCTGAACCCCTTGCAGCTGCTGAAACCACGCTGCCGCCCCATGAAGCAGAGGCACAGGTGGAAGACCCCATGGATGGCAGTATCGAATCTGAATATTTATAAAGAATCGCCTTGCGGCCCCAAAATCAGCCTTATTTTCCCCATTTATTTCATCTGCATGAAAGAAACAAACAGCTCATATCACAAGAAAGAATTACCTTTCTGTGATATGAGCTGTTCCGTTCCCATGGAATTGGTTATAAACTCTGTTCTTTTATCCCTCACGAATAACCTCCTCCAATAGCTCTGCAATTTGTCCAATCAATTCGTTGCAGTTCTCTCTGTTTGCAGAAAGCCTGCAGCAGTCCACGCAGTTCCAGTTCTCCTGCACCTTAAAAAATAAAAGCAAGCTTTTTTGCTTTGCCTCCTCTGTAGGGAACAAAATCCCCAAAACCATCACACCGGCCACTAAGGCACTGCACATACCACCAATGCCAAAGCCCGCGCTGATTGCATTGCAGCTGTCCATCATTTCTTCTGATAAGGAGAACCCAAATTCCTCTGCCGCTGCCACTAAAATAGCACGAGAGCAGTTTTCTCCCTCGGCACAAAGGGCCATCGCCCGCTCCTTCATATCATCATCTCCTTTTCTTCATAGTATGAAAAAAGGGGGACAATGGTTCGTCCTACTGTAAAAAAAGAAGGCATCGGCAAGCCGATACCCTGAAAAAACAGTTGTATCAATTTATTTTATTTTCCGTTATTCCGTGTATCCTTCCGAGGTTAAACGCACAGCCAAGGGCAAATAACTGCCTGCTTCCCATCTGCTGTTTTGGCTCTTGATCCACCCATAGCAAATGAGAACACAAATCATACCCAAGCCAAAGGATACCAGGCTTTCCGGTAGCGGAACAAAAGGACTTACCACATAATACCCTAAAAACAAGCCAATAAAAAATCCAACCAACGGGATTGCGTAGCTGATCAAAACTGCTTTCATAAACGCATTGTCCTGCAATTCCAACTCAACCCAATCCCCTACCTCTGCGTCGCAAAGGTTTTTTGCCTCAATATCCATATCCTTTTTTGAATATCCGGATAAACAAGCCTTGCAGTGACCGCAAGCCTCTTTCCTGATAATATGAACCTTAACGAAATCCCCGCTTTCATTCGTTACCAATCCTTTCATTGGAAAAACCACCTTTCTATTCAGACCCTACTGTCGGGCTATCTCCAATCTCTACCTCTCTATTATATACAGAACTTCTCTTTATTTCAACAATCTTTCTCATGAAATATACGGAAAGGTGTTCGTTTCTGCATATTTTGCCCCAAGAAGGTATTCTTGCACAAAATTGAGGACGAAATTTCCAAATTTATACGTCCTCTCTTGCCTCCTGTTTTCGTCCCATCAGCCATAGAATAAAATTTTTGATCAAAGCCCCTAGAGGCACCGCCACCAAAAGCCCCCAAAATCCAAAAAGCCTCCCAAAAATGGCCAAAGAAAGTAATACCAAAACAGGATGCATTTCAACCTTTTTCCCTACCACCCTTGGTACAATAAATACACTGTCAATTTGCTGCAAAACTAAAATCAATATGGATGCATATAACGCCCGTATAGATTCCCCACTGAATAGCCCTGCAAATATAGCCAGAACAAAAGCCATGATCGCTCCAAAATAAGGAATTAAATTAGAGAAGCCGGAAATCAACCCCAGCACAACACCGTAAGGCAGCCCTACCATGGTAAATGCAATAGAAAACAAAACAGCCATAATGGCCGCATCCGTCAGCTGTCCGCCCAAATATCCCATGATTACCGTATTTATTTCCAGAAACGCCCTTCGCATCCGCCTTGTGACTTTCGCTCCAAAAAAGACCATTGAAATCTCCTTGCAAGCCTCCAATATCCGCTCCTTCTCCATCAGGAAATAAAACGCCGCCGTCAGCCCAATCACAATATCAATCATGCTGTTTCCTATTTTGGGAATATAGGTAGTGATGCCCATGATTTTTTGCTGTATCCAAAGGGTAGCATTTTCCGTCCATGCCGATAATATCCCCTCCACATTCTGTAAAACCCCAAGCTCCGCCAGCTTCAAGTTTATTAAAACCAGATAATCTCCTATTTTTTGCACGAAGGATGAGAGCTGCTCCGCCAATCCTTCCAAATCGGCGGCGCCTAAGCTTTTTGCCGCCCAGCCTCCGCCTATGAATAATAAAATACCCATGGTTAGGTATGCCCCCGCCGTACCAACCTTCCTGTTTGTTAGCTTGCTCCTTTTTAATGCCGGCAACCGCACCTCATACTGCCGTTGATAAAACCCAGTCATGGGTTCAAATAGGATAGAAAAGAAAATCGCCCATAAAAGGGGCGCAAAAACGGCGAGGGTAGCCCTCGCCGTTTGTATTATGACATTTTTCGCCTCAGAAAGCTGAAACATAAGCATCCCCATCACCGCCAAAACAACAATGGTAAAAATCACATGAAAGGAGATGACCAAATATTTTTTGTTCCAAGGCAATTTCATATCTCATCCATCCTTCAAATTTAGTGATCCATTTTTTTCAAAACCGCCTTCAAAAATCCCCAAACCCGTATGGCAGAAGAAATGGACAGACGCTCGTCAGGGGTATGCACATCGTACATTTCAGGCCCAATGGAAACCATATCCAGCCCCGGAATTTTTTCTGAAAACAGCCCGCACTCCAATCCTGCATGAATTGCAGAAATTTCTGCTTCCTTGCCGTATCGTTCAAGATAGACCTCCGCAAATAATTTCAGCATAGAAGACTCCGGATTAAAACGCCAGCCGGGGTAATCATTCACCTCTTCACACCTTGCTCCCGCCAAACTCCCAATGGCATGAATCTTCTGGCTGATCAGCTCTTTTCGGCTTTCCACCGAGCTTCTGACTGCATTGTCAAAATAAATATACTCGTCGGTTGTTTTCACAATGCCAATATTGCTGGAGCTTTCCACCAGGCCTTCCATTTCCATGCTCATGGTTTGCACCCCATAGGGAAGCAGCAGCAATGTGGAAATCGCCTTGTTTTTCGTCTCCTCGGTAAAGACTTGAAATACCTTTTCCTGCAAAACCTCCATTGTTATAGTTATAGACGCTTCGGCGGAATTATATTCCTCTCTAAGCACATCTTCCGCCTTTGCCAAAACTTCTCTTGCTGCATCCGCCCCACTCTTTTCCAAAAGAACAATGGCCTCCGCTTCCCGGCAGATAGCATTGTCCATGTTTCCGCCGTCAATACCGGCCAAAGCAAAGTCCGCTTTTTCCCGAAGCATATATAAAATTCTTCCCAATAGACGGTTTGCGTTGGCCCTTTGCAAATGAATATCCGCACCAGAATGTCCGCCTTTCAATCCCCGTACAGAAATCAAGTAGGCCTCTCTGTCCGGGGCGCTTTTCTCCCGTTCTGCCGGCAGATACAGCCTTACCCGCCGTCCCCCTGCGCAGCCGGAAAGCAAAACCCCTTCTTCCTCTGTGTCCATATTTAAAAACCGCTTGCCCTCTACGTCAAATACATCAAAGGCTCTCGCTCCGCCCATCCCCATTTCCTCATCCACGGTAAAAATAGCCTCTATGGGAGGGTGCTCCAACGTGGTGTCATCCAAAAGAGCCAACATATAAGCCACAGCAATGCCGTCATCCGCCCCCAGCGTTGTCCCCCTTGCATGAATAAATCCGTCCTCTGTATAGATGTCAATGGCGTCCGTTAAAAAATCAATCTCCGTCCCTGCATTTTTTTCGCACACCATGTCAATATGCCCTTGCAAAATCACCGGCGGTGCCTCTTCGTAGCCCTTGCTCCCCGCCTTCTTAATCAAAATATTATAGTGGTCATCTTGGCGGCAATATAAGCCTCTTTCCTTGGCAAAGGCCGCAATATAATTGCTTAATGCCATTTCGTTCCCACTGCCGTGGGGGATATTGCATATTTCCTCAAAATAGTAAAATATCTTGTCCCCACCGAGACCTTCCAGTTTTCTCATGATTGCTCCTCCCTTCGGCATCGCCTTTTCATTTTTCCCAGTTTCCTTGTTCTTAGTATGTGTAAAATGAACCCTGCCATGCCTGTTTCCTTGTTTTATCATTTTATGCCGTATATCGCCAATCTGTTGCGTTGATGAAAACTATGAAATTATAAAAAACTCCGATAGAATGGATTCTCATCGGAGTATTATACAGCGCCCTCGAGCATATGCCGTTGTCAGCCGTTCATATGCTCCAATGCGTTATTTGCGGCAGTCTGTTCCGCTTCCTTCTTGCTGCGTCCGCTGCCCTTGCCTAAAGTCTTTCCATCATGAATTACCTCAGCAAGAAACATCTTGTTATGATCAGGTCCCTGCTCGTCAATAATTCTGTATTCTAAGGGAATCTTGCTGATTTTCTGAATTACTTCCTGCAAATGGGTCTTGCCGTCCAAATTTTTAAAATTATTTTTGGTATGAGCAATTTGTTCCTCCATAAAGCGCATCACATAGCCCTTGGCCGCATCAATGCCGCCATCTATGCAAACCGCGCCGATAATGGCCTCAAAGGCATCCGCCAAAATAGAGTCTCTGTTTCTTCCCCCGGTGCTTTCCTCCCCCTTACCCAGCAAAATACACCGGCCGATGCCAACCTTTCTGGCAAGTCCTGCCAGTGACGGTTCGCAAACCACAGCGGCACGAAGCTTTGTCAGCTCCCCTTCGGGCATTTTAGGGAAAATTTGATACATATATTCACTCACAACCATATCCAAAACAGCGTCGCCCAAAAACTCCAATCTCTCATTGTTTTCATGGTTGCCTTTTTTCAATTCGTTGGCATAGGAGCTATGGGTCAGAGCCAAAATCAAAAGACCTTTATCCGAGAAAGAGTACTCAATTTTCCGCTCGAACTCCTCCAGATTTAAATGATTCATACTTAGTTCTCCAATACACTTTTAATATATGTCATAGCATCTCCAACGGTCTTGATTTTTTCGGCCTCATCGTTATCAAATTCCATGTCAAAGGCTTCTTCCAAAGCGGAAATAATTTGGAATAAGTCTAAGGAGTCCGCACCCAAATCCGCAAAAACCGTATCTGGCGTTAAGGTTTCTGCTCCAATGTTTAACTGTTCCGCAATTACATTCATTACTACCGATTCATCCATATTGTTAACCTCCTCAATATATCAGTATTTTTCTTTTTTCTTTCAATACTATACCCCATTTATTTCGGTTTGTCAGCAGAAAAGCAGAAAAAAAAGGAAACTTTTCCGCCAATTTTGGCAAAAAACTGAAGGGGAACAAAGGATGTGGGCAAAGATAAAACCCTTGCCTAAAATCATTTTTAAAAAATATGTTACTTGTTTTTTTGCCCATTTTTGGCTAAATAAGTTTGATCGTTTAAAAGTGATTTAAAAACTGCCTCCAAAAAGTGGACAGTTCTCAGCCATTGCTCATCTGTCAAAAATATCTTTCACATTCTTTACTAATTCTTCCATTGCTCGAATCAATCGATTTCCAAAGGGTATCCAGAGTATCCAAAACAAAATAACAGATCCTAGTATGCGAAACAGATATGGGTGCTCATAGATCCATTGCTCCATAGATACTTCCCCCTCCTCCATTTTATTTTTCAACGCAGCGCCTGTCAGTTTTCTGCCCCAATGATACTTTTATATTTTATAAGGTGGTAGCGTCAACATTTTTCCAATTCCCATATTGATAATTTTTCGACAATATCATGCATTGGATACTTTCCCGTTTCTTTCCTTGCTTTTTCTTACTTTAAAATAAGAAATGCGCATACATATTTTATAAAGATATACTCTATCTGTATTTAAATCCCTTGCTCACGCCCGTATTTTTATGAAAAAAATAACAAAGCGCCCCTCCTTTCAAGATATTATAAATATATGTGAAATGACAAAAAAAACCAACAGAAAGATTAAAAAATCGTTAAAGTTTTATCTGGAAATATTTCAATAAAAACGATATAATTGATAATGAATCGTAATAGATATGAGGATGATAACGTGGAAAAGTTTTTAGAAAATCCGGACTTCCTGCAAGATATTTTTGTAGAAGAAACTTGGAAAAACATTGATAAAATTGACAGCTTTATAGAAGAAAAAACAAAGGATGAAGACTTTTCCGTATCCATGGAGGAAGTGAATGGTCTGATGCGCACCATGCATAGCGTTAAAGGCTCCGCCTCCATGATGGGATACCCCTCCATTTCAGAAACGGCCCATAGTGCGGAGGATTTGTTTGCGTATTTGCGTGAGGAGGAAAATCCGGCACAAAATGATTTGAAAACCATATTGCAGCTGCTACGCATGGTTTCCGGATTTCTGAAAAGAGAGCTTCGCCGTATGGAAACGGATGATGAAGTGACGGATTTCGGCTGGGCTGTGGTGCGAAGAATCAAAAATTTTCTTGCCCACGTTGACAGCGAAAACGAGCCTGAGGGCCCAAGCTATCAAATTTCCTATACCCGCAAGGGAAAGCAAATCATTCCCTACACAAACTTTGCCGCTCTCATCCCTCAGATGGAACGCTTGGCAATTGTGATGGGCAGAGAATTATCAAAGGAATTTACAGTGAAGGTTTCCGGTGCGGAAACGGAGGTCCCCAGGGATATTTTTGAAAAGATTTCCATGGCCGTGCTGCAAATGATGAAAAACAGCATGGATCATGGATTGGAAAAAACCGCCGTGCGAGAGCAGATGGGAAAGACCGCCGTGGGGGAAATTTCTTTGGAAATACAAAAGGCCGGACAACGGGTTTTCGTGGTTTTCCGGGATGACGGACAGGGGTTGGATAAGCACGGAATTCTGCATACTGCAAGAGAAAAAGGGCTTTTAAAAAAAGCGGAGGAAGACTATGAGGATACCGAAATTTTTGCCTTCTTGCTGCGCCCCGGCTTTACCACAAAAAGCAGAGCCACCATGTTTTCCGGCAGAGGTGTGGGGCTTGATGTTGTAAATGCAACAATTTCCTCTTTGGGCGGCACCATCCGCATTGAAAGCTGCGAATATATGGGGACTACTTTTTTTATAGAATTCCCCGTTGTTGCATAATGCATTTATATTTTTAATGATAATCAAGAAGCAGACCTAATTTTATAGCATAAAGTTGTGAGATGGCTGAAAAAAAGAGTAAAATTCAGCCATTTTTTTATGTCTTTTCCCTTGTACCGGTGGGACATTTTGTTTATAATAATAGAGATGTGGGTAACAAAAGAAAATTCTACAATCAATTTAGGAGGTTTTTTATCGTGGACTTTTTGACATTAATGAAAGAAAAGGCGAGAGCCAATAAAAAGGTAATCGTTTTACCTGAATCCTATGAAAAAAGAAATCTGGAGGCGGCAGCTGCTTGCTTGCGGGATGAATTGGCAGAAATCGTATTGATCGGCAATAAGGAAAAAATCATCGAAGCGGCAGGCGGTTTTGATGTTTCCAAAGCAATTTTTGTTGATCCCGAAATTTATGATAGAATGGATGAAATGGTTGCAGGCCTTGCCGAAGCAAGAAAGAGCAAAGGCATGACCTTAGAGGAAGCGAAAAAACTTCTTTTGGATGACTCCATGTTTGTAGGTGTAATGCTTGTAAAAATGGGCGTTGCAGACGGAATGGTTTCCGGCGCAATTCATTCCACAGCAGATACCCTTCGCCCCGCACTGCAAATTTTAAAAACCGCACCGGGAACAGAATTGGTGTCTTCCTTCTTCATCATGGTAACACAGACACCGGAATACGGCGATGACGGTATTTTATTGTTCGCTGACTGCGCATTGAACCAGAACCCTACACCTGCTGAATTGGCTTGCATCGCAGGGGATTCCGCAAAATCCTATGCGGCTTTTGTCGGCAAGGAAGCAAGAGTTGCAATGCTCAGCCATTCCACAATGGGCTCCGCAAAGCACGCTGATGTTGCGAAAGTCGTAGAAGCTGTTAAAATCGCAAAAGAAAAATATCCCGAAATCAAGCTGGATGGTGAAATTCAGTTGGATGCCGCTATCGTAAAAGAAGTGGGTGAATTAAAGGCACCTGAAAGCCCTGTTGCCGGCAAAGCAAATTGCTTGGTATTCCCCGACATTGATGCAGGTAATATCGGTTATAAATTAGTACAGAGATTTGGTAAGGCAGAAGCCTTCGGTCCCGTATTGCAGGGCATCGCAAAACCCGTAAACGATTTATCCAGAGGCTGCTCCGCAAATGACATTGTTGCAGTTGTGGCAATTACAGCCGTTCAGGCTCATGTAATGGGTAAATAATCCCCTTTCGTTTCATGCCCGCCTCCCAAAGTATCAAAGGCGGTGACAATATAAAAAGTACGAAAAAGATACACTGTGAAGGAGAGAAAATAATGAAAATTCTTGTATTGAACTGCGGCAGTTCCTCATTGAAATACCAGCTTTTCGACATGGAAGGCGAAGTTGTGTTGGCAAAGGGTCTTTGTGAAAGAATCGGTATCGAAGGCTCCAGATTAAAACATCAGCCTACCGGTAAAGAGGATGTCATCTTTGAAGACTATTTGGAAAACCATGATGTAGCAGTCAGCAAAGTTATGGAAGCTTTGACAAACCCCGAACACGGTGTTGTAAAAAGCATGAAAGAAATTAATGCCGTTGGTCATCGTGTGGTACATGGCGGTGAATATTTTTCAAGCTCCGTCATTATCGACGATGCCGTAAAAGAAGCTTTGGAAAAATGCAGCGAACTTGCGCCCCTGCATAACCCTGCAAACCTCACCGGTATTGCAGCCTGCGAAAAAATCATGCCCGGTGTTCCTCAAGTAGGTGTATTTGATACCGCTTTCCATCAGACAATGCCGGAAAGAGCATACTTGTATGCCATTCCTTACGAATATTATGAAAAATATAAAATCAGAAGATACGGTTTCCATGGGACGAGCCATAGATTTGTTTCCGAGGAAGCAGCAAAAATGCTGGACAGACCTTATGATCAGACAAAGACCATTACTTGCCACTTGGGCAACGGCGGTTCTATCTGTGCGGTAAGAAACGGAAAATCCATCGATACAACCATGGGCTTCACACCTTTGGAAGGCCTTGTTATGGGTACCAGAGCCGGTGACGTTGATGCTGCCGTTGTCACCTTCTTGATGGAAAAAGAGCATCTTACTCCTCAGGAAATGGATAATATCTTAAACAAAAAATCCGGTGTTTTGGGTATCTCCGGTGTATCCAGCGATTTCCGTGATATAGAGGATGCAAGTGAGCACGGCAACACAAGAGCAGAGGCTGCTTTGAATGTATTTGCCTATAAAGTAGCAAAAAGAATCGGCGCATATGCTGCTGCAATGAACGGTGTTGATTGTATCGTATTTACAGCCGGTTTGGGCGAAAACTCCGGTTCCACAAGAAGACTTATCTGTGATTATTTGGATTATCTGGGTGTTCATATTGATTCTTACAATAACTGCTTAAGAGGCAGAGCATTGGAAATCTCCGCTCCCGACTCCAGAGTAAGAGTTTTGGTAATCCCTACCAATGAGGAATTGGTAATTGCAAGAGATACGAAGGAACTTCTTGACAAATAAGAACCCTTTCAGTATAATATTTTAGGTACGACTATGGGGTGATTTGAATGTTACTTGGAATGGCTCAATTGTTTGGCAAAAGCGGGTTTTCTATGCCTGTTCGGCTGACTGAGCAAATCAATGACACATCGGATTATCCCGATGTTGTGGAATTTTTGCAGCCTGTAAAGATAGAGGGAACTCTTAAGAATGAAAATGAATTTTTTATATTGGAAGCCAAGGGCGATGCAGAGGTCATGCTGCAATGTGACCGTTGCCTTGCGCCGGTGAAAAAACATCTTTGCTTCAAAATTAAGGAACGTTTTGCTCATACAGGCAAAAGTAATGAAGAGACAGAAACTTTTTCGGGGGATCAAATTGATCTTACGGACTTCGTCAGAAGGGGTATTATTGGCGCTTTACCTATGAAGGTTCTTTGCAGCGAAGATTGTAAAGGGCTTTGCCCCGTTTGCGGAAAGAATCTAAATGAGGGTGTGTGCGAATGCGATACAACCTATATAGATCCGAGATTTGAAAGTTTAAGGGCTCTTTTCAATGTTGACGAGGAGGTGTAGAAATGGCTGTACCCAAGGGACGAGTGTCGAAATCTAAAAGAGATAAGAGAAAAGCACAGAGTTGGAAAATTGCAACTCCTAGCTTGGTAAAATGCAGCAAGTGTGGTGAACTGATGACTCCTCATCAGGTTTGCAAGGCTTGTGGGGCATATAACAAAAAGACAATTATCAAGGTTGACTAATGTGAACTCCGAAAAGACAGCATATATGCTGTCTTTTCTTCTTTATTATGCAAGATTTCTTCCTTTTGTACCAAGCAGCACCTTTCTCCTGCAAATATAAAAATATTGCAATCACACCATATTCAGAGTAAAATTATATCCATACCGATGCATTCATCAAACAAAAAAATACGATAAGAACCAATAGAAAGGAATACGGTGATTTCATGGATAAAAAAGTTGTCATAGCGTTGGATGCTATGGGAGGTGATCATGCACCTGTTGAAACAGTAAAGGGCGCCGTAGATGCCGTGCAGGAATTAGATATTACAATTAAGCTGGTGGGCCGTGAAGATGCGGTCAAGGCCGAGCTTGCCAAATATAAATTTCCAAAAGAACGGATACAGATCATCCCTGCGGCAGAGGTCATTGGAACGGATGAAGTCCCCACCTCCGCAATCCGCAGAAAAAAAGATTCGTCCCTAGTTGTGGGTCTTAACCTGGTGAAAAACGGAGAGGCCGATGCCTTCGCTTCCGCCGGAAGCACCGGTGCCTTGCTCACCGGCTCCTTATTGCTTGTGGGACGCATTGAGGGCGTGGAACGCCCCGCACTGGGTACTTGTCTGCCCACAAAAAAAGGCTTCACCTTCCTATTAGATAGCGGTGCAAATGTAGATTGTAAAGCCAAATATTTGGAACAATTTGCAAAGATGGGCTCTGTTTATGTGGAAAATATTTTTGGCAAAAAGGCCCCTAAGGTAGCTCTGGTCAATATCGGGGCGGAAAAAGAAAAGGGCAACGCACTGACAAAAGAAGCCTATGAACTGTTGGAGGTCAGCGAGAATATCAATTTTATAGGCAATATCGAACCCCGAGAGATTCCCTTCGGAGAAGCGGATGTTGTCGTCTGTGATGGGTTTGTGGGTAACACAATTTTAAAGTTGAGTGAGGGCTTGGCCAGAGCTTTGGCGGATATTGTAAAAGAAGAAATCACCGCCGGATCTTATAAGCTTGCCGCCGCAATGTTAAAAACGCCTTTTAAAAATGTAAAAAAACGCTTTGATGCAGATGAAGTGGGCGGTGCGCCCTTCATTGGGCTGAAGTCCCTTGTTGTAAAAGCCCATGGCAGTTCTAACGCTCGGTCCATTAAGAATGCCATCAAACAATGCGTTGTGTTTAGCGAAGCTGATATTGTAAATAAAATTAAAAATAACCTGTAATGCATAAATTCATTCTGGTTCCCAGCCATAGATTGGCCTGTCTCTTTGCGAGGCAGGTTTTTCTTTTGCCTAAAATGCTCCCATGGGTTTCCGCAAATATATCCCGGGAAAACAGATTCCTTTCGCCCTTTTCTCTTTTCTGGCTGAAAAAGTTTCCAAATCCTTTGGTAGAAAAAAGCGCAATTTCTCTCTTTCTGTCGAAAGCTTGCAGCGGTTTTTTTCATTTTCTTCAATCATCCCGAAAATTTATGGTATAATATCTTTATTCGTAGAATACTTTCGTGAGAAAAGGAGCTGTAAAATGAAAACGCTTGGTATAATCACAGAATATAATCCTTTTCATCTTGGACACAAATATATGATAGAAGAGGCGAAGAAAAGAAGTGGTGCAGACCGTGTGATTGCGGTCATGAGCGGAAGCTTTGTACAAAGAGGTGAGCCGGCCTTTTTTGACAAATGGACACGGGCAAAAGCGGCGCTGTTAAACGGCGCCGATATGATCTTGGAGCTTCCCGTTCTTTTTGCCGCCGCAAACGCAGAAACCTTTGCCTCGGGGGCCGTGCGCATTTTAGAGGATACAGGAATGATAGATGTCCTTGCTTTTGGCTCAGAAAATGGCAATCTCTCTGTACTGCAGGAGGCCGCAAGGCTGATGAGCAACGAGACGGAGGAGTATCGTGCATTGCTGAAAACCCATTTGGACGAAGGCCTGTCCTACCCTAGCGCCCGTGCCAAGTCCTTAGAAACTGTATCAAATATCAATAGCGAGATCTTAAATAAGCCTAATCATATGTTGGCACTGGAATACTTAAAAGCACTGGAGCGTTATCAGTGCAGTATGGTACCAATAGCCATTCAGCGAGAGGGTGCCCCTTATCATAGCACCTCGTTGGAAGGGGAATTCGCTTCAGCCACTGCCATCAGACAGGGCATTTTGGAGGATCAGCTTGCCCAGGCCTTGGTACAGGTTCCGGAAAGCGCCTCAGCTTTGTATAGTAAGGTACTTTCTCTGGGAACCGCCCCTGTCCTTTGGAAAAATTATGCCGACGCTCTAAATTACAAATTAAGAACCATGTCTGCGGAGGATATCCGCCAAATATTTGAAGTTACAGAAGGCCTTGAGAATCGAATTCTCCGCTCCATTGATTCTTGCTATGAAATCGAGGAAATCCTCACGTTTGTAAAATCCAAACGCTATACCCGCACCAAAATACAAAGAATCCTCCTCCATATCCTGTTGGATATTAAAGAAGCTGAGGTTTCATATTTCATGAAAAAACCCTATATGCCCTATATCCGTGTACTAGGCTTTCGTAAAGACAATGCTGAGCTTTTGGGGGACCTCACTATGTCCGCCAAATCCCCCGTGCTGACAAATCTAAAAAAAGCACCGGAAGTTTTGAATGAGGATGGCTTGCATCTCTTGGCTCTGGAAAAAAATGCAACAGATGTCTATTCTTTGGCCATGCCAAACCCCTTATATCGAGGCACGAACCAAGATTTTACCGTTCCCATGGCCATTGTTTGATGGTGTATATGGGCAAACTTCGGCTAATTTGTTTTCCTCCTTCATAGAACCCTGTATCCAAGCATAAAGTATAACAATACACCAACGGAAGAAGCTTTTTCTATGAAGAAAAATTACTTTTTTATCCTCTGTACTTGTTTCTTAATTTTTTCGTTATTGCGCTACCCCGAAGAAATGTTGGCTGCCAGTGCGGATAGCGTAGTGCTATGGTTTAATCAAGTTCTGCCTTCCCTGTTCCCCTTCATGGTTGCCTGTGGCCTTCTCTTGCGTATGGGGGCCGCCGAAACCGTAGGCCAATGGCTTCGTCCGCTGATGAAACCCATCTTTGGGTTGCCGGGAATTACGGCTTTTCCTTTTTTTCTCGGCATATTTTCAGGCTATCCCATGGGTGCCAAAATCACTGCAACATTATATGAGGAAAAAAAAATCTCCCTTGCCCAAGCCGAACATATTTTATCCTTTTGTAATAACCCCGGGCCGCTTTTTTTGGTAGGCACCATTGGGGCGGCTTTTTTTCGTGCGCCCTATTGGGGATACCTTTTTTTATTGTGCTGTTTTTTCGGTGCGGCAGCAACAGGAATTTTGTTTCGCTGTTTCTATCCTTTTGACCCCCTCAATCAGTCCATTACTTACAGAAAAAGCCCACCGCCCTCCATCACGCAATGCCTCCCCCAAACCATTGCCGATTCTATGGATACCATCACACAAATCGGCGGCTATATCATTCTCTTTGGTGTTTTTGTGGAAGCCTTTCAGCAAACGGGCATCCTTTCTTTTTTTGGAGAGTGCCTTTCCTTCCTCCCCTTCTCCGGAGAGTTTTTCGCAGGAATCTTGGGTGGTTTTTTGGAAATGACCAACGGAGCCTTTCTCCTTAGCAAGGCTCCTGACCCCCTCCCCTTTCGGCTTACCGCCTCCTGTATGCTGGTTGCCTTTGGCGGTCTTTCCATTTTGTGCCAAACCCTTGGCATCCTGAAAAATGTTCCCATCAAAAAAAGCCGCTATATTGCGGCAAAAGTCTGTAATAGTCTGTTCAGCGGGCTTTTTTTCTATTTTTCCGCACCATTCTTTGAAAAATATGTACAAAAAACAGTTCCCACCCTTGCATTGACAGCGGAAACTAATTTTTTCTCTTCGATTTCATACATAAACTGCAATCTTTTATTCCTTTTTTTTGCAATCCTCTATGCGCTGCGAAAAAAAGGATAGGGTTATTTGCCTAAGCGCAACTCCTGAATGTTTTCAGCCAAAACATTCAGCGTCTGGGCAAAATAATCGTCTGTTTTAATGCTCTCACTGTAAACAACTGCCTTTAGTTCCTTCAGCTTGCCTTCCGCATCGGCCAGTACGCCTTCCGCATATTCCATAGCACCAAGGCGCATTTCCTTCGAGGTTTTCTTGGCAGAATCAATGATGGCCGCTGCCTGCTCATAAGCCTTTTTCGTAACCTCATTGTCGTCAACCATGCGTACCATGCGGTCTTCGGCATTCTTCATTAATTCATCAGCTTCTCTTTGCGCATCAATCAAAATTTTATTTCTCTCTTCAATCACCCATTTTGATTGCTTTAATTCATTGGGAAGCTTCATGCGAATCTCACTGATGATGTCATAAATCTCTTCTTTATCAACAGATACCTTATTGCTAAAAGGTACAGCCCTGCTACTATCTAAAATTTCTTCCAATTCGTCTAATAACTGCAAAACAGAATCCATAAGCATTCCCTCACTTCTTATATTTTTCTATAATAAAAGGCTTTATCTCCTGAGGAACCATAAAGTCAATATTTCCGCCAAAAACAGCAACTTCCTTCACATTGGTAGAGCTTAAACAAAGATGATCTTCATCGGCCGCCAAAAAAACGGTTTCCATCTCTTTTCCCAATTTCCGGTTGATCAAATACATTTGATACTCCACAGCAAAATCCATGGTATTCCGAAGCCCTCTGATTGCCGCTGTTGCGCCAACGTCCTTTGCAAAATCTGCCAAAAGCCCCCGGAAGGAAGCAACCTCAATATTCTCCATGTCCGCAAGAACAAGCTCCAGCTGCTCTTTTCTTTCTTCCACAGTAAATAATGAGCACTTATTGGGATTTTCCAGCACTGCAACTACCAGCACATCAAACAGCTTTGCCGCTCGTTCAATAATATCCAAATGCCCTAATGTAATAGGATCAAAGCTCCCTGCATAAACGGCTTTTCTCATAAAATTCCTTCCTCCAGACACAGAAACATTAAAACCGTAGTTCTGTACTCCTTTTCACGCAAAACCCGAAAACCCGGGATGGGTGTAAAGGGTGTCTGCGCAGAGCGCTCAACTATAATATATCCATCTTTTTTTAGCAAGCCACCCTTGGAAATCTCTGTCAGTGTCGGCTCAATCAATCCCGCTTGATAAGGTGGGTCTAAAAAAATAATATCGAACAAGGCCTTTTCCTTTGAAAGCAGCCGCAATGCCTGCATTACCTCCAAGCCAAGCACTCTGCCCAGCTTGTCCAGTCCCGTATGCAATAAATTTTCTTTAATTATCTTCTGGCATACGGTATCCTGTTCCACAAAAACCGCTTCTGATGCACCACGGCTCAATGCTTCAATTCCAATTGCACCGCTGCCTGAAAATAAATCCAAAAATGCAGCATCCGGCAAATCAAATGCAATGATATTGAATAAAGTCTCCTTTATTCTGTCTGTAGTGGGCCTCGTGGATAACCCCTCTGCTGTTTGGAGCTTGCGCCCTTTTGCCAATCCGGAGATCACTCTCATATCATACCGCCTATTATTTCTCATTTCGTTACATACATCAATACTATATCAAAAATTTGTATAAAATACAATAAAAAAGTCTTTCATTTTCATTAACTGCGCTGTTTTATACCCACTGCAATGTATTTCATAAGAAATCCTAATCATTTTCTGTCAATTGTATAAAAAATCGACAAAATTTGTACACCCTTTCCGATAAAGACATTTCCGTTTACCGCAGAAACGCATCTCCGCCTATCGTTTCTTGTTTACCATGGCAATTTCTGTCTCTTCATCGTTGTATCTCCTACAAAAAACAAACGAAAAAACCATATTGCCGAAAAATACAATGCAATATGGTTTCCATTTTGTACTATGAAGAAAAAGCAAAGCTGTCCTCTTTGCAAAGGCAATCAGAATTTTGCCCTGTATCAATGCATATTCTTTTATTCTTTCTCTCCCGGTAAACCGCCGGCATAAACAAACCCCGTTGTTGCATCTACGGAAATCAAAGCATCCCCAGGAATAAAATCCGTAACCTTTGCATTGCAAATAATGACGGGAATATTCAACGCTCTTCCTACAATCTCCGCATGGCAATTGTCGCTGTAATCCATAGGCCCCACAACAATGGCGGAGGCCCTGCGAATATAGGGCATAAAGTCATTGTCCGTAGCGGCAGCAACTAAAATATCCCCTTTTTGAAAGTTGCGTTCCATGTCCTCACGCAATCTGATAACCCTTGCCCTTCCGCTGGCCTTCTTATGTCCAACGCCAATGCCTTTGCAGAGCACGTCTCCCACAATATCCACCCGAAGGGTATTGGTGGCACCGCTTACACCAAGGGGCATCCCTAACGCCATTACCACAGTATCACCATTTTTCACAAGTCCGCTTTCCTGTATAATTCTCATTCCCGTGTCAAAAACCTTGCTCTGCGGCAGCTTATCCTTGTGCAGCATAGGCCTACAGCCCCAAACCAAGTTCAGCTGACGCCAAACCTGTTCCGATATGGTAGCCGCTACAATGGGGCAAATGGGCCTGTATTTGGAAATCATTTTTGCGGTAAAACCGGATTGGGTAATCGTACCAATACACGCAGTGTTCAATTCAGCGGCAGTGGTGCAGGCCGCAAAGCTGATGGCATTGGTAATATTGGTTTTCATCTCATCGGGCTGTCTTGTCAACAGCTTGCTGTAATTAATGCTGCTTTCTGTCTTCTCAGCAATGCGTGCCATCGTTTCAACTGCTTCCAAGGGATATTTTCCCGCCGCCGTTTCTCCGGAAAGCATAATGGAATCGCTTCCGTCAAAAATAGCATTGGCGACATCATTCGCCTCTGCTCTGGTAGGTCTGGGGCTGTTGACCATGCTCTCCAGCATTTGTGTGGCAGTGATTACAGGTTTGCTGCGTTGGTTTGCTCTGGCAATTAGCTGCTTTTGTACCAAAGGCACCTCCTCCGGCGGAATTTCCACACCCAAGTCCCCTCTAGCCACCATGATCCCATCGGCAATCTCCAGAATCTCGTCAATATGGTCCACACCTTCTCGGTTTTCAATCTTCGCTATAATATGGATACCGTCGCCGCCGTTTTCCTCCAAAACCTTGCGTATTCTGGATACATCGGAAGCAGAGCGAATAAAGGATGCGGCAATGATGTCAAATCCATTTTTAATCCCAAATTTCAAATCTTCAATATCCTTTTCTGTTAAGGCAGGTAAATTCACTTTAATCCCGGGAAGGTTTACACCTTTTTTAGAGCTCACCTTACCGCCATTTACAACGATGCATTGCACCTCGGGCCCGGAAATATGCTCCACCCTAAGCTCAATTAACCCATCATCAATTAATACACGGGAACCAACCTGTAAATCCTTAGGAAAATCCAAATAAGTAACAGAAACAATGTCTTTTGTTCCTTCCACATCTTCTGTGGTCAAAGTAAATTTATCTCCCTGCTCCAGAAATATCGACCCCTCGGCAAAGGCCTTAATTCTGATTTCCGGCCCCTTTGTATCCAAAATCAAAGGGATGGGTGCATTCAATTCCTCTCTTGCCTGCTTTAATTTTTGAATCATCTCCCCATGAGATTCATATGTTCCATGAGAAAAATTTACCCGGGCGGCATCTAACCCGTTTTGAATTAATTTTTTCATAATCTCAACATCATCCGTTGCCGGACCCAGTGTGCAAACAATTTTTGTCCTGCGCATTGCAGTACCTCCTCTTTTTGTAGAAACATTGAATAAAATAGTTAAAACCTTACCATAAATCAATCGGAATCCTTAGAAACTGCGTGTGGCTTTCTGTATACATCTTCAGTTTGAAAACCACACGATGCAGTTCTTGTGCGGAAACCTTTTTATTAAATGGCAAGAATTTTAATCACCTTGTAAATTTCTTGATCCAAGGTTTTCTCCATCCCCAAGGATTCAACCAGATCAATCACCTCATATCTCCCTTTGTTAAAGCAGACAACTTGGTTCTTTTTCCCCTCTATAACGGCTCTTACAGCATGATAGCCCATCATGGAAGCGTGCATACGGTCAATGGCTGTAGGGCTTCCTCCCCTTTGTAAATGCCCCAGAATGGTGGCCCTTGTCTGTATTCCTGTAATATCCTGAATATCCTTGGCAAGCTTCTGTGTGCCGCCCACGCCTTCGGCAACCACAATCAGATTATGCCTCTTGCCAATGCTTCTGTTTTCTAAAATCTGCTGAATCACCTTCTGGCTGTCAATCACCCCTTTGGCCTCCGGAAACATAACGTCCTCGGCGCCGCCGACCATACCGCACCATACTGCGATATATCCGGCATCCCGGCCCATGACCTCAACCACGGAACAACGCTCGTGGGAGCTGGAGGTGTCTCTTAGCTTATTCAGCGCATCCATCCCCGTATTCACAGCAGTATCAAACCCAATGGAATACTCCGTGCCGCTCATATCCAAATCTATGGTGGCAGGAATGCCAATGCAGTTTACCCCAAGCTTCGCCAACTCTGCCATACCTCTGTAGGAGCCGTCCCCGCCAATCACAACCAACGCATCCAACCCCAATATTTTATAAATGGCCGCCGCCTTGTTTAAGCCTTCCTCTGTCATCATTTCGGGGCAACGGGCCGTATGCAAAATGGTACCGCCCAAATTCATCACATTGGATACATCCTTGCTGTACATTTCCTTAATTTCACCATTCAGCAAACCGTTATATCCCTTTCTGATCCCAATGGCCTGAATTTCATGAAAAACAGCCGTTCTTACCACTGCACGAATGGCGGCATTCATGCCCGGCGCATCGCCGCCGCTGGTAAGTACACCGATTTTGCGAATCTTTTTCACATCCATAAACATTCCTCCTGCCCAAAGGCTATTCCTTTTCTGTTTTTTCCGTATGAATGACACCAAATTGTGTATAAATTTCCGCTTCACCTCTTATTTTGATGGCCGAAGTATTGCTGGTAAATTGGGCGATTAAAACCTCACCCTGATCAAGCTTTTCTGTATGGTGAATTTTTGTTACCTCTCCCCGGGTAACTCCAATGATGCTTACACCCTTTTCCAAGGCCTTTACACAAATATACGGCGTGTTTTCTATGCTTTTTTCCTCCATACAGATGCCCTCCTAACCGTTTTTCGTCACAACATTTTTTTCACCCAATAAAAGCCTCAGCTCTTCCACTAAATCAAAGGAACCATCAACCCAAAACTCTTTTGTTGCCTTCATTCTTTCCCTTGTTTTCTCTTGATAAATGATTACCGGCATAGTTCCATGGTATTTGGTTAAAATCGCCGTAATCTGGGGAATGGGAATCTCCCGCTCTTTCCCGATTTTTAACCATAATGCGGCCGCATTTTCAACGAATGCAGGCTTCCGCATTTTCGGTGTAAATGCTTCCGGCTCTTCTGTCAAGGATAAACTTTGAATTTCAGATGCAATCACCTTGGCCTCACCCTCTGCAGATACGTTGGCCCGGCCTTTCACAAGAATGACAGCCTCTTCCCTCAGAATTTCACTTGCCGCCTGATAAACCTTAGGAAAAACAATAATTTCTGTCATTCCTTGAAAGTCCTCCAAGCTTAAGAAGGCCATCTTATCATTGTTTCTTGTATATTTCACAGAAACCCCTGCAATCATACCGCCCACAATCACCTTAGTACCTTCTGCAATCTGCTGACGCTCCTCGCCTTCCTCAACCACCAGAAAATCAATGCTGCTATGGCTGATCCTGGTCCTTAGCCTGTCTTCGTATTCCGCCAAAGGGTGTCCGCTCACATAAATCCCCAACACCTCTTTTTCCATTGCCAGCTTATCCCGGGGAATAAATTCTTCCACCTTGGGCAAATCATCCTTCATCTGAAAGCTTTCCTCTCCCCCATCCAGTTCAAATAAATTTAATTGTCCTTCAATATTATTCTTTCTTGCCTGACCGATTCCATCCAAAATACTTTTATAAACCGCCATGTATTGGCTTCTGGAACCGCCCAGAGAGTCCATGGCGCCGGCCTTGATCATGCTCTCAATACACCGCTTGTTGATATCTCCCGCTTCCATACGGTTGCAAAAATCCGTCAAGCATTGAAACATTCCATTTTTTTCACGCTCGGCAACCAAAGCATTCACAACGCCCCGGCCAACATTTTTAATCGCCGCAAGTCCAAAGCGTATTTTGCCCGAGGAAACTGAAAATTTTCCAAACCCTTCATTCAAATCTGGAGGCAATAGCGCAATGCCCATTTTTTTGCACTCCTCAATATATCCGGAAACCTTTGCTGCGTTATCCATAACACTTGTCATTAAAGCGGCCATAAACTCCACAGGATAATGGGTTTTCAGCCAAGCCGTTTGATACCCCACCACGGCGTAGCAAGCGGCATGGCTCTTGTTAAAAGCATACTTTGCAAAATCCGTCATTTCGTCAAATATTTTTTCGGCAATTTCGGCAGGAATACCGTTTTTCACACAACCGGGAACCTCGTCCCCCACACCATAGACAAAGTTCTTTCTTTCTTCCGCCATCACCGAGGCTTTTTTCTTACTCATGGCACGGCGTACCAGGTCGCTTCGGCCCAAGCTATAGCCCGCCAAATCCCGCACAATCTGCATTACCTGCTCCTGATACACAATACATCCGTAGGTATTTTTCAAAATCGGTTCCAGGCTTTTATGGGTATATTGAATATTTCCCCCACTATTTTTCCCTTTGATATATTTCGGAATAAAATCCATGGGGCCCGGTCTGTATAAGGAAATCCCGGCAATCAAATCCTCCAGGCGTTTCGGCTGAAGCTCTCGCATAAACTGCTTCATCCCCGCACTCTCCAGCTGAAATACACCCTCTGTTTTTCCTTGGCAAATCAGCTGATAAACCGCAGGATCATCCTCTGGAACCTGATCAATATCAATTTGCTTTCTGTGAATACGGGCAACCTCCTGCACCGCATTTTGGATGACCGTTAATGTTCGCAGTCCCAAAAAGTCCATCTTTAAAATGCCCAGCTCCTCCAAAAGGGTCATGGTGTACTGGGTGTTAATCTGGCCTTCATTTGCGCTCAATGGCACATATTCCATAACAGGCTCCTTGCAAATCACAACCCCCGCCGCATGGGTAGAGGCGTGTCTCGGTAGCCCTTCCAGCCGCAGGGAGGTATCTATCAACCGATGGGTATCTTCCTCCCCGTCATAAGCTTTGCGCAAATCCGGATTCATGGTCAGAGCCTTTTGAATGGTAATCCCCAATTCTGTGGGAATCATCTTGGAAATACGGTCAACCTCGGCATAAGGCATTGCCAGAGCCCGGCCTACGTCCTTAATTGCCGCTCGGGCCGCCATGGTTCCAAAGGTAATGATCTGGGCAACGTGATCCTCGCCATATTTGCGAACCACGTAGTCTATGACCTCTTGACGGCGCTCATAACAAAAATCAATATCAATATCCGGCATACTCACCCGCTCCGGATTTAAAAACCGCTCAAAAATCAAGTCATATTTCAATGGGTCAATGGTGGTAATATCCAAACAGTAGGAAATCATGCTCCCCGCCGCCGATCCACGGCCGGGCCCCACAATAATACCATTGTCTTTGGCATATTTAATAAAATCCCAAACAATCAGAAAATAATCCACATATCCCATATTTTCAATGGTAGTCAGTTCGTATTCCAGCCGTTCCTTCCACACCGCTTTTCCTTCAGGATACTTTTTCAAAAATCCTGCTGCACAAATCTCCCGCAAGTATTCCTTAGCGGTTTTTCCCGCCGGAACATCAAACTCCGGCAGCTTTAATTCATGGAAAACAAAAGAAACATTGCATCGCTGTGCAATTTTCGCCGTATTTTCCAATGCTTCCGGTGCATAGGAAAATAAATCATACATTTCCTCAGGGCTTTTTAAATAAAATTGCCTCCCTTCATAACGCATCCTGTCTTCATCCAAAACCGTTTTCCCCGTTTGAATGCATAGCAGAATGTCGTGGGGCTCCGCATCCTCTTTATAAATATAATGACTGTCGTTTGTGGCAATCAAAGGAATTCCTGTTTCCTCACTCATGCGAATCAAAGCCATGTTTACCTGCTTTTGCTCACGCATACCGTGATCCTGCAATTCCAAAAAGAAATTTCCTTCACCAAAAATATCCGCATATTCCAATGCCGTTTCTTTGGCTTTTTCATAGGAGACGTTTACTATATTTCTGGCAACCTCCCCGGCCAAACAAGCACTGGAAGCAACGATTCCCTTATGGTACTTCCGCAGAAGCTCCTTATCCACCCGGGGCTTGTAATAAAACCCGTCAATAAATCCATAGGATACCAGCTTAATTAAATTCTGGTATCCTTCGTTGTTTTCCGCCAAAAGCACAAGGTGATAGCTTCCGCCATTTTTTCCTTCTCTTTTGAGGCGAGATTCCGGCGCCACATAAACCTCACAGCCTATGATGGGCTTAATATCCGCCGCCAACGCCGCCTTGTAAAATTCCACCGCACCATACATCGCCCCATGATCTGTTATGGCGATGCTGTCCATTCCCAATTCCTTCGTCCTTTGAACCAGTTCCTTAATTTTGGCGGAACCGTCCAATAAGCTATATTCTGTATGCACGTGCAGGTGTACAAAGGGTTTTGTTTGATCTGTATTTTCCATAAACTCCATTTCGCACCTCCTACGCTTTTTCTCTGGAAATTTTGTTCTATTATATCATATTTTTCTTGCACAAAAAAGAGTAAATAAAAACTCGTCCCGTCAAGACAGATTCGTCCCAACCGGATGTAAAGTATGGCCTTCTCTCATATTTATGCCTTGAAGCAAATTGCTTTCTCTTTACTTTATCACATTCACATAAAGTATTGGTGTTTATTTTATAAAATCTTTTTTTCACTGCCCCAAGCTGCCTCCTTATGATTCCCTCGAAACCTCTTTCATGCCCATACGTTTTCTTTTTTTGCCCGCAAACAAAAAACAGTGCACCCTCCGCACACTGTTTTCCATCTTTTTATTCATATCGTAACGCCTCAACAGGGTCTTTTTTCGCCGCCTTTTTGGCAGGATATAGTCCAAAGCCAAGGCCCACCATGGCGGAAAAAGCCACCGCCACCACTACGACGGTTGGTTTTACAACAACGCCTACCCCGACAAGCATACCGCCAAGGCCCACAAGGGAGATACCCAAAATGGTACCAATCACGCCGCCCGCAGCAGAAATGGCCGCCGCTTCAATTAAAAATTGAATCATAATGTCCCCGGTTCTTGCCCCCAGCGCCTTTCTGATCCCAATCTCTCTGGTTCTCTCCGTAACGGAAACCAGCATAATATTCATAATGCCAATCCCGCCAACCACTAAGGATATAGCGGCGATGGCGCCCACTACCGCCGAAAGGGAACCGAGCATTGTGTCTATGGTGCCCATTTCTTCTTTGGCAGAATAGCACTTCACATTCTCCACCGCCTGATTTTTCATTCTGGCGATATAAGATTGAATTCTGCTTTGCAGCTGTGTCATGTCCTGATCCTCAGCCATACAGAAATACAATGCCCATTGCTGGGAATTTTCATTGATCATGATGCTTTCCGGTACATATGCCTTCGCAAAAGACCCTCCGCTCATCATTTTCTTCAAAGCAGAATCTGTATTTTGAAATATACCAATCACCAATAAATCTTCCGTTTGCTGATTCACCATGGCTTTGACCGTCTTGCCTACGGCATCCTCCTGACCAAAAAGATTGAGGGCCGTTGTGCTGTCCAGCACTACAAAGTTCTTCTTTTCAATAATATCCTTATCCTTCAGCATCCGTCCGTATATAATCTGGGGATTCTCCATGGCCGTAGGATTTTCAGCCAAACCATTCAAACTAATGGTTTCTGTTTTCCGCCCTGCCTTTACATCCGTTCTTGATGAGCTGCTAAAGCCGACATAGGTGACTGCCTCGTCCATGGCTTCCTTCAGCTGTGCGGCATCCTCCTTTGTAAACAATTCATTTTCTGTATAAACATCGTCCGGTGCCATAATGTATGCATAAGCCAAACCGGAACCAAAATTTTCATACTCCTGGGCTACAACGCTGCGCATGGTGTCCCCCAAGGATACAATGGCGATAACCGAGCTAATGCCAATAATCATACCAAGCATGGTTAAAAAGGAACGCATTTTGTTGGCACGAATAGAAAACATTGCCAACTTGATATTTTCAAATATCATCCCTCTTTCACCACCTTTTCATCGCTGATAACCTGCCCGTCTTGAAAGCGGATAATTCGCTTCGTGCATTGGGCAATATCCTCTTCATGGGTAACAACCACCACCGTTGCCCCCTCCTCATTCAGCTTCGTAAAAAAATCCATAATCTCATGGGAAGAATGGGTATCCAGATTCCCTGTAGGCTCGTCTGCCAGTATCAGCGCAGGGTCATTGGCAAGGGCTCTGGCAATGGCAACCCTTTGTTTTTGCCCGCCCGAAAGTTCATTGGGCATATGATGCACTCTTTCACCAAGTCCCACCTTTTCCAGCAAGTCCGTGGCCTTACTCTTCCGCTCTTCCGCCTTCATCCCTCCATAAATCATAGGGATTTCCACATTTTTCAACGCAGAAGTACGGGGAATTAACTGGAAAGCCTGAAAAACAAAGCCGATTTTTTTGTTTCTGATTCTAGAAAGATCATTTTCCCCCTGATCAACAATGGGGATGCCATCCAACAAATAACTCCCTTGAAAATTTCGATCCATACACCCCAAAATATTCATTAAGGTTGATTTTCCCGAGCCGGATTGGCCCATAATTGCCACATATTCTCCTTCCCCAATGAAAAGGGAAACATCCCGCAAGGCGTGCACCTGAATGGCGCCTGTGTCGTAAATTTTATTGAGACCTTCTATTTTAATAACTTCCTTCATACCGCACCTCCTACTGAGGAATGACGGTGGAGCCCTCCGTCAAAGCAAGGCTGGGATTCAAAACAACCTGTTGTCCCTCTGTTAACGCACTTCCCTGAATCTCAACCAAGAGGTCCGTTTCCAATCCGATAGATATAGGTACAATCTGAATGGTATTATCTTCCTTTACAACATAAACAACCGTGGAGCCATCCTCTAACTCACTGACTGCCTCATAAGGCACGGCCAGCACCTGCTCCGCTTTTGCAATATGAATGGTTGCCTTGGCAGTAATGCCTGCAATCAGCTTTTCATTTTTGCCAACCACTTCTATGTAAACAGGAATGACTCTTTCCGTAGAAGTACTGTCCTTGCTTTCTCCCGTGGGTGAAATGCGTGATACAACACCCGCAACAATATCCCCATTTAAAATATCCGCAGTAATGTCTACCTTTTGGCCAACGGCAACCTTTGCAATATCCGTTTCATTGACCAATACCTTCATTTGCAGTGCCTCAATATTTTCTATGACAAACATCGGCTTATCCTCCTCTGTGTCATCGGCAAATCTACCTACCTTTGTGTTTACCCGGGTCACGGTACCGTCAATCATACTGATAATTTTGCAATCCTCTAAGGTTTCCGCCTCAATTTTCACCTTGCGTTTCATGTTCTCAAGGGTCTGCTTTTCAGATTCTGATAAAACAGCCGTATCGTTGTCTGCGTGTATAGTATCTAAGGCTCTTTTTGCATCATCTACCTCACTTTTACTTGCGGCATTGATTGCAAATAAAGCCTTGGCATCCTCATAGGCTTTTTTGGCCTTATCATATTCAACCTGTCTCTCTTCCAACAGCTCTTTCTGCTGTGTTTCCAGCAACGCTTGGTCGCCTTTCAGCAGGCTGATCTGCTCCACCAAGTCAGAGCTGTCTAAAACAGCCAAAAGCTGTCCCTTTTTTACCTTGTCTCCCTCCTTGACTAATAATTCCTTTACTTCATAATGCAGCTTAGACACAACCTCTGTGCTTTCCGTCCCCTCTAAGACTGCTTTTAATTTTAGAACCTCATCAATATTTTGTTTTTCTACCAAAGAGGTGCTGACTGCCATCCCCTCCGGTCCCTTTCCGCCGCCCAAAGCAGCCTTCGCCCCAACCGCAACAACGATTAAGCCGGCAATGACGAATAATATCTTTTTTTTCTTTGATAAAGCCATATAATTGCCTCCTCGGTTTTTTCATCGTATTTTATTATAGAAGCAAAATTCTAAGATGTCTGTTATAATTTCTTAATTTTCTTTTAATTTAAAATATTTTCCATCTTTAGGTTATATTTGTAGCTTCCCAAACTGCCCTTCCTCTTCTTTGCATCCAACCCTTTTTCAAATCTATGTATAATCCTTGCTGATAAAACACAAATACAACTTTTCAAAATACAAAGTAAACATCCACGCGTCAAACGCGTGGTTTTTCCTATGCGGGCATAGCCCTCTGTTTCTTGCGGATGTGTAAACACATAATATGAGCCTGCCAACTGCATATTGTTACTTGCGGCCCTTAAAAGGGCTGGTTTCTGGAATACATAATTGCTCTCCTAATTCATCCTCTTTTAGTTGATTGGATATATACTCTGCTATTCTTTCTGCATTCTTTCCCGCAGTATCCACATAATAACCTTTACACCAAAACTCTCGATTTCTATATTTATATTTCAACTCCCCAAATTGCTCATACATCATTGTACTGCTTTTTCCTTTTAGATACCCCATAAAACTTGATATTGCAATCTTCGGCGGTATTTCTAATAGCATAGTATATGATCTGGGCATACTTCTGCTTTTATTATCTTTACCCCCTTCCAATCACATAGCGTCCTCAAAATTTTCCCTATCGCTTCTCTTTTTTCATAATAAAATATCTTTCTCCTATACTTAGGCGCAAATACTATGTGGTATTTGCAATTCCACGCTGAATGAGATAAACTATTTATATCGTTAAGACCCATATTAAAACTCCCTTCGTTATTTTATTCTTTGCAGTTGGCTGACTACAAATTTTATTATAACGAAGGGAGTTCCTTTTTCCGCCTCATCGCCGTAGGCTTTTTTGAACCACGCGTCTAACGCGTGGTTTTCTTTTCTACAAAAAGCGGGAAGCAGTGCTTCCCGCCTAATTATTTCACTTCATTTTAAACTTACTGGTTTGCCAATCTCTTGTAGCTGTCCAGTCTTTCCTTTGCATTTCTTTCAGATTCTGCAAAGAGAGCTTCTGCTTCTTCAGGGAATGTTCTCTGCAAAGCGCTGTAACGAACTTCGCTTAACAAGAAGTCCTTGAAGCTTGCCGTAGGCTCTTTGGAATCCAAAGAGAACGGATTCTTGCCTTCTTCTTTCAAAGCAGGGTTGAATCTGTACATATGCCAGTAACCAGCCTCTACAGCACGCTTAATTTCTGTCTGCGCACCGCTCATGCCACTCTTCATACCATGGTTGATACAAGGAGAGTATGCGATGATTAAAGAAGGTCCTGCATATTTTTCAGCTTCTACCATAGCTTTTACTACCTGGTTCTTGTCTGCACCCATAGCAACCTGTGCAACATATACATAACCATAGCTCATAGCCATCATGCCAAGGTCTTTTTTACGGATTCTCTTACCGGAAGCCGCAAACTGCGCAACAGCACCAACAGGTGTGGACTTGGAAGCCTGACCGCCTGTGTTGGAGTAAACCTCTGTATCGAATACAAGAACGTTTACATCCTCACCGGAAGCCAATACATGATCCAAACCGCCGTAGCCAATATCATATGCCCAGCCGTCACCGCCGAAGATCCACTGTGATTTCTTCACTAGCTGATCCTTGTTCTCAAGAACATAGGCAATGATTGTTTTTGCTTCTGCATCGGAGCCTTTGTAAGCTTCCAATGCTGCAATCAATGCGTCAGAAGTAGCTCTGGATTTTTCGCCGTCCTTCATTGTTGCAATCCATTCGTCAATCACGCCTGCAAGAGAAGCGTCGATGGATTTCAAGGTTTCAAGTCTTAACAGAATACCTTCTCTCATATGCTTTACAGCAGTTGCCATACCTAAGCCATACTCCGCATTGTCTTCAAATAAGGAGTTTGCCCAAGCGGGGCCACGGCCGTCTTTGTTTGTTGTGTAAGGCATAGAAGGTGCGGAACCACCCCAGATGGATGAGCAGCCTGTTGCATTTGCAACATACATTCTGTCACCAAACAACTGTGTCACCAGCTTCGCATAAGGTGTTTCACCACAGCCGGCACAAGCACCGGAGAACTCAAGCAAAGGCTGTTCAAACTGGCTGCCCTTAACGCTTCCCTTGTTCATCGGGTTTGGCTTACGTGTAACTTCATCAATAGCAAAGTCCCAGTTAGCAATTTGAACGTCCTGGCTAGCCAAAGGCTTCATAACCAAAGCCTTTTTAGGTGCGGGGCAAACTATAGCGCAGCTACCGCAGCCCATACAATCCAAAGGAGAAACCTGTACTCTGAATTTCAATTCACCAAATCCGGCACCCTTTGGAGCCACAGCCTTGAAGTCTGCGGGAGCCTTCGCCAATTCTTCCTCTGTAACCAAAACTGGTCTGATGGTAGCATGAGGACATACATAAGAGCACTGGTTACACTGAATACAATTTTCGGGAATCCATTCAGGAATATCCACAGCAACACCACGTTTTTCATATGCAGCTGTACCCAGAGGGAAAGTACCGTCTTCACGGCCGGAGAATGCGGATACAGGCAGCTTGTCGCCTTCCTGTGCATTCATAGGCTGAACAACGTTCTTTACAAACTCTGTTGTTTTTCTTGTTTCTTTTACTTCTTCATCCACGGCATTTGCCCAATCAGCGGGGATTTCAACCTTGGCTGTGCCTTCTACGCCCTTATCAACAGCAGCATAGTTCATGTTCAAGATGGTATCACCCTTCTTGCCATAGGATTTCTTGATTGCGCCCTTCATGTATTCAACAGCCTGATCAATGGGAATGATGTTTGCAAGCTTGAAGAATGCAGACTGCAACACGGTGTTGATTCTGTTGCCCAAACCAATTTCCTTTGCAATTTCAGTACCATCAATAATGTAGAAGTTAGCCTTCTTTTCTGCCAACTGTCTCTTTAGGTTTGCAGGGAGCTTTTCATTTAATTCATCAACAGTCCAATTTGTGTTCAAAAGGAAAGTACCGCCATCGTTCAATTCCGTTACCATGTCATACAGGTAAACGTACTCTTGCTTATGGCAAGCAATGAAGTCAGCTGTCTTAACCAGATATGTGGAACGAATAGGCTTCTTGCCGAAACGCAAGTGAGACTGTGTGATACCGCCGGACTTCTTGGAGTCATAGCTAAAGTAAGCCTGTGCATACATATCTGTATGGTCACCAATGATCTTAATGGAGTTCTTGTTTGCACCAACAGTACCGTCAGCACCCAGACCCCAGAATTTGCAGCTGATTGTGCCGTCGCCCTCTGTTACGCTGATTTCTTTGCCTACAGCCAAGGAAAGGTCCGTTACGTCATCATGAATACCAATGGTAAAGTGGTTTTTCGGCTTATCCTGTGCCAAGTTTGCATATACAGCGATAAACTGTGCAGGCGTAACATCCTTAGAACCTAAGCCGTAACGTCCGCCAACAACAAGGGGTGCCTGCTCAGCTTCAAACATTGCTGTACATACATCCATGTATAAAGGCTCGCCCAAAGAACCGGGTTCCTTTGTTCTGTCCAAAACAGCAATTTTCTTCACTGTCTTGGGGAGAACTTCTAATAATTTTGCAGCAATGAAAGGTCTGAAAAGATGTACTTTAATCAAACCAACCTTTTCGCCCTTTGCTGCCATAAAATCAATGGTTTCTTCAATTGCTTCACAAGCGGAGCCCATAGCAACGATTACTCTGTCAGCATCGGGGGCGCCATAGTAATTGAACAGCTTATAATCTCTGCCTGTAATTCTGTTGATTTCACCTAAATATTCTTCCACAACTGTGGGAAGTGCATCATAGAACTTGTTTGCAGCTTCACGTGCCTGGAAGTAAATATCAGGGTTCTGTGCTGTACCTCTGATTACGGGATGTTCAGGGTTCAATGCATTTCTCTTGAAAGCATTGACTGCATCCATGTCAAGGATTTTTGCCAGCTCATCATAATCAATACATTCGATTTTCTGGATTTCGTGGCTGGTTCTAAATCCATCGAAGAAGTGCAGGAAAGGAACTCTGCCTTTAATTGCAGATAAATGTGCTACACAGCCCAAATCCATAACTTCCTGAACGCTGTTGGAAACAAGCATCGCAAAGCCTGTCTGACGGCAAGCCATAACATCGGAGTGATCGCCGAAGATAGACAATGCCTGTGCAGCCAATGCACGTGCCGTTACATGGAACACACCGGGAAGTAATTCACCGGAGATTTTGTACATATTAGGAATCATTAACAAAAGACCCTGAGAAGCGGTGTATGTTGTTGTCAACGCGCCTGCTGCCAAAGAGCCGTGTACAGTACCGGAAGCGCCTGCTTCTGATTGCATTTCAACAACCTTTACAGTCTGACCAAAAAGATTCTTTTTACCATTTGCTGCCCAATCATCTGTCTTTTCAGCCATTGGGGAAGAGGGTGTGATGGGAAAAATTCCAGCTACTTCAGTAAACGCATAGGAAGCGTATGCAGCTGCTTCGTTACCGTCCATCGTTTTCATTACTTTAGACATTCGTACTTCCTCCTTACAAAATAAATTATAGTCTGTTTTTTGTCAGAAAAACTTGACTGCCGTTCTCAATCAAGCTTCTGCCGTTTTTTTGAAAATGGTAGATATTTGTCAAAACATTGTCACGCAATTATCAATCTCCACTTGTTAAAAAACGGTTGTTTTTATACTCGTTCATTATACATTCAAACCTTTGCCATTTCAACTATTAAAATAATTTTCAGCGTTATGTTTCTAACAAAAGGTCCTTTGGTGTGTTTGCTTAATACATTCTACCAAAAATAAATTTATTTATGCATTTTTCAAAAAAACTGCAGTTTTTCAGCCTTTTTTCTGTCGGACAAGCCTTTTAAAATTTTATCAGCTTTTATGTAAATACTACGTGATTTATAGTAGATTGATAAACTTATATCAATAATTCTATAAATTTTTTTTCAATGATGAATTTTATTTTTTCAAATAAAATTTAGTTCCATTTTTGCATTCTGTTTTTTATTTTTTGAATTAAATTTTTGCATATTTTGTCGTATTATCGTTCTTTTTCTTCATTTTTGTATCTAAAGTAAAGAAAAAACGCTTCAAATTTTCAGCACCATCAAATTCTCCTCTTTCTTTCCTTTCTTGTCGAAACAATTCATAGGAATAATTTATAATTCAAAATTCTCTTATTTTACCTCAGAAAATAAATTTTGATACTTTGGCTGCCACTTCCCCGCCAGTAAATCTCCCTCTGCAGGAAATAATACAGCCGTTGTCTCATTTTCCGTCACAATTAGCAGCGCTAGTTCTTTTTTGTCAGTAATATAGTAATTCGATGCTTCCCCAAGGGCATTTTGCTCCTTTAAAGCTGTAATTCCCTGCTCTGTAAGCATATCCGAAAGAAGCTTCCTTTTTTGCTCCTTTAAATCTATATTTATCGTTGTATAAATAGGCTTTTCTCCCTGTAGTCCCTTCCAGCATAAGGAGAGGAATGCGTCACTTGTGAAGCTTTTTTCCAAGCGGAGTGTACCCTCCCCCTCTGCGCCTAAGAATGCCTCTGCCATCCCTTGCATCTCCTGCATGATTTCCTTATTTAATCTCTTCTCATAGCTTCCATCATCTAGCCCAATAATCACAGGTACTTCAATTTCATATTTTTTACCGCCGCTTTCTCCCCTTAAAAAATCAGATGCAATTAACGGCATAGCCCCGTCCATTGATTTTAAGGAAATTTGCTTTTTGGCGCTGTCCCATCGTACCTCTGTCGCAAAAAAGTCTGATAGAATATTTGCCTTTGCGTAAAGAGACCCGTTGATCATTTGCGGTGCCATATCCATGGTAATGTGATATCCGCACATCTGGGCTCTGCTGCTTCCGGCTTCTAATCGCAAGGTTTTTCCTTTGTAGTGCACTGTAACATTCCTGTCCTCCTTGTTCCATTTCACAGTACCACCTAACCCTTGGGCTACGTTGCGCACCGGCAAAAGTAAAGTGTCCTCCGCATCATAATAAAGAGGCATTGTGTCACCCTCACCATATGTCTGTGTCTGTTCCTCCCCTTGGGCCTCATTTTGCGGCTTGGCGACCTCCATCTCTATCTCCTTCGCTTCTGTCAAACGCATAGAAAGCCCGATGGCTCCGCTTATCATCGCAGCAGAAACACATACAACAATTGCTGTTTTTTTTAATTCCATGTCGTCCCTCTTTATCCAAATATTTTTCATTCTTTCCTATCAAAAAGCTTTACCATGTCCATTTACTCCCTTGCAATCATAGGGCCTCCTTCTCTATATTCTCACCTGCGTCACATAAACTTTGTTGAAAAATTTACAATCCACTCTCGTATCCACATAAAAACCGTTTTTTTATTGTCAAAATCCTCTCAAAATACTTAAACCAATAGCACTTGGCTTATTATATTTCTTTTTTTAAAAAAAGAAAAGATTTTTAGAAATATTTTTCAGAATTTGGCTATGTATATATTTTTAAAAAGAATCCGATACTTACCTTAGCTCCTTAAATTGTACTATGTTTGTCATTTGCCTTTTTGATGAATATATGGTATCATTATCGCGAGAGAAATCTCCATAATTTTTGATTCAAGGAAAGTGCAGGTTATTTTATGGCGAAGGGAAACGGCACAAAGCTTATTGCTCAAAATAAAAAAGCATATCATGATTACTTTATTGAAGAAGTATTTCAAGCCGGCATCTCTTTGATCGGCACAGAGGTAAAAAGCTTGCGCAATGGTAAATGCAGCTTGAAGGAAAGCTTCATACGCATTGAGAATGAAGAGGCCTTTATTTACAATATGCATATCAGCCCCTATGAGCAGGGAAATATTTTCAATAGAGACCCACTCCGAGTAAGACGGCTTCTGCTGCATAAAAACGAGATCCGTAAAATTGCCCAAGAAAGTCAAGTGGCCGGATATACCATCGTTCCTCTTAAGGTATACCTTGATCGTAGCTTGGTTAAAATTGATATTGCATTGGCAAAAGGGAAAAAACTCTATGATAAAAGAGATACCATTGCTAAGAATGATCAGCGGCGCCAGGCAGAAAAGGATTTTAAAATTCGTAACCTTACCATGTAATCAAACTTAGTTTTATTTATTTTCAAGGGGATGTAATGGTTTCGACGGGAGTCTTGAAAATAGGGATAGCCATCCGCAGCCCCGGTGAACTGCGTCATCAAGCCGGAACTCTTTTAAAAAGAAAAGACAATAATAAATTAGCAATCGCTGCCTAATTGCGGCAGCCGTCGGCCTTTGATCACTCGCTGTCAGAGTAACCGGCGTCAACTAGGCGGGGCACTTTTTCGCTTAAGCTTTGCGGCGTAAAAAGACACATGAAGCTACCAAGGGATATAGCCTGTCAATCGGCGGTATTCTAAGGGAATGTTAAAAGACTGACTGTGATGGGAGAAGTTCTTATGGATGGGTTTTCGGACAGGGGTTCGATTCCCCTCATCTCCATTTAAAAAACCCTCGAAGCAACCTTGATTTTGGTTGGTTCGGGGTTTTTTCTTACTTATTATAGATTTTAAGTAGGCCTGCTTCTATGTTCTATACGTTTGCCGGGTTTGCACTCTGCTTTATTACATATTTTGATATAGCACACATTGCCCCTTGATTGGCGCTTACAAAGATATATGGCTGACCTTGCTAATATCCGTAGAAAAGAGATTCTTTTCATTTCATTAAATAACTCGGTTCATAGGAATTTCATTATTCACGCCATTCGACATTAAAATTTGGTGCAAATCAATAATGCCATTCCAAAAGGTAGCTGCACAGGAAGCCAAATATAACTCCCACATACGGAAAAATTCATCGCCGTACATCTTTTCTATTTCCTCTTTGTGTCGTAACAGGTTATCACGCCATATGAGCAGTGTCTTCGTATAATGCCTGCGCAAACTTTCAACATCCACACAATACATCCCTTCGTCACCCATAATATGGATAACTTCTCGTAAGCTGGGAATCATACCCCCGGGGAAAATATATTTTTTTATAAAAGGATCGCCAGAAAATTCCTTTAGAGCACTGATATAATGCAGTAAGCACAGACCGCCGGGCTTTAAAACAGCCTTCACTTTTTGTATAAACAATTCATAGTTTCCTCTTCCCACGTGTTCCAGCATTCCTACGCTGACTACCCGGTCAAACAGTTTCCCCTGCTTCTCTAAATCCCTGTAATCCAACAATTTCACCTCCAGGGAATCTTCCAGTCCTTCTTTTATAATATCTTCCTGAAACTTTGCATACTGCTCCTTACTAAGTGTAATGCCTGTGCCCTTAATCCCATACTTCTTGGCAGCATATAGTAACAAAAAGCCCCATCCGCAGCCAATGTCAAGCAAAGTCATATTTGGCTCTAAATGAAGCTTTTCCAAAATATGCTCTACTTTGTTCACCTGCGCCTGATAAAGTGTGTCTTCACTGCTCTTAAAATAAGCACAAGAATAACTCATTGTTTCATCTAACCATAATCGATAAAACTCATTTCCTATATCATAGTGGCTAGAAACCTCTTCCTTTTGATTTCTTTTTGATTTTGAAGTGAGCAAAATTTTCTGTAACACAGATCGATTGGTGTGAAATTTATCCATCTGTCCCAGAAAGTTGTTTAATACCTCAAAAAGGTCTTGATCCACCTCAATATCCCGCCGCATATAAGCCTCAGCTAAAGCCAGGGATGTACTGGTCAGCAATTCCTTTTTATTTAACTCATGATTGATTTTAATGGTAAAGCGGGGTTCTTCATGCCCTACTGTAATCAGCTCCTCAGCAACTTCCAGATTAAAGCTGACCGGAATAATATCTTTCAAATAATGAACTAAAAAGTTTTCCATACTATCTCTCCCATCCCAATAAATATTATATTGACATCTTAGCCAAACTCAAAGTCCTTTATTCACCCTCTCAAGATCAAAAGAGCTATCTGAAACTCAGGTTTTGACAGACATATGGAAACACCCTGCGTGAATGCGTATTTTTGCAAAACAAAAGTACAGATCTTCTTTGACTGCCAAAACACCGTTTCCCTGTTTCGACTTCCCCTCAAAATTGAAACCTTATAATTTTCGTCCTACAACTTCATGGAAATAAAAGGCTCTCCCAGAAAAGATGAATTACTTTCATTATATACCTCTTTCCTTTTCCATTTCTACAGCAATTATGATAAAAAAATGGGATGATAATTTGGTAATAACTGAAACTATTTCACCCTCAAGGTGAGCATACACTCATTATGCGGGGGAGGGGGATAAACGAAGTAATGCTTCTTCCTAAATCAATAAATCAAACGCTTTTTATATGTTTATTGTCTGCACAAAGCAACGTTTGCCCTTTACTTCAGCCATTTTTATGTTAAAAGGCATTACAATTTACTGTAGTGCACAACAGAATTTCCTTTATTATCTTTGCACACGGCCAGAAGCATCGCCGCCAGCAAGTTTTTTCACTTCCTCTATAGAAACCATGTTAAAATCACTTTCCACCGAAGCTGTCGCCACCACCGACACGGCCAACGATATGCATTTTAAATTTTTTGCTGAAGAAATAATCAGTTCCATCATAGAGCATTGCAGACCAATTGTTATCATTTGCAGAAAGAGATTCTCTTAAAGTAATGGCAACCTTTCTGAATTGGAATCGATCTGCCAATTGTTTTGCAACATCTTTCTACCCTGCATGGCTGACCGTACCTCTTGTAACATCGGTATTTGCTGCATGAATGCCAAATACATCCGCAGCATCCTCTTCATTTGCAATGCATACATCTACATATTGACATAATTGAGCCATGACCTGACCCGCTTTTTCTTTTGTCCATAATTTGTTTCTATCGTTTAAATCACAAGAAATGGTTACACCCATTTTTTTGCAGCTTTTCAAGCTTCTAAGCAAATGGCAGCCACAGCATCATTCAATGCAGGCGTAATACCGGTAAAGTGGAACCATTCCGCCCCTTCAAAAATTTCTTTCCAATTAAAATCGCCTGCTGCGGCAGTCGCAATAGAAGATTCTGCCCTATCATAAATTACCTTAGACAGACGCTGGGAAGCCCCTTTTTCTAAAAAATAAATTCCAACCCGCTCTCCGCTCCGGGCGATAAAAGAAGTAACCACTCCGTATTTTCTAAGAGAGTTTACTGCCGCCTGTCCAATTTCATGCTTTGGTAGCTTCGTAACAAACTTTGCATCAAAGCCGTAGTTTGCTAGGGAAACGGCAACGTTATCTGCCTGTACAGCATCTTCGCAGTTTATGCCAATATGCTTTAATTCAAAACCCAGCATTGTCATAACTGCTTCTTTTGTCCGATCCGTAATTTTATCAAATACCTTTTGGGCAATCAAATCAGCATTTACCATCCAGCTTCCGCCGCAGGCGATCACCTTTGAAAACCCTAAATATTCGTTCATATTTTTTGCAATAATTCCGCCGGTGGGCATAAATTTTATATTTGTATAAGGGCCGGGCATAGATTTCATCATATGAACTCCGTCGGATGCTTCTGCCGACAGTTTTGTTCACTTACTTCCGTGTTTCAATGAGTTACGCTGAATCCGTTCCCAGCCTCAGGTACACTCGCACCGTATGATAAGGACATTTCACATAATTCATCTTTTGATCCCCCACCCTTTTCCTTCTTTGTATGATGTTTTCCGATATGCAAATGGGCCTGCTTTCCCTTTTCGGTATCGCCAAAAATCACAATATCTCCCCCATAACCATCCGCTATTTTCACCATACCGGAAACCGTAGCATGAGCCCATGCTGCAATCCGTTCAATTCTTCATTTTTTCTGTGCTCCAAGACTATGCAGCATGAAGCCTTGTATTGATAATACTATTTGCATCATAAAACAGATCCGGCCTGAACCTTAGGTGGTGATTACATTAAACCACAGCCCTTTTTTCTCTATCCCATAAAAATACCCTTAATCCAAATTTTCAGATTAAGGGTATTTTTGCTGCTACTCATACTTATATTTATCATATATTAAATGCACAGTGAATTCCAGTCCGGTTCGGCCGTAAATTTTATAAATACATCTGTACACAAACAAAGCACTCTACGCATCGTTCCATAGAGTGCCTGATTTGTATCAGTTTCCATTTATAAAAATTACATTTGAAATTGCAAATAAGATTATTTCTTGTATCCGCATTTAGGGCATACGCCATTTTCGTCTAACGAAATGCCACATAATGGACACCGGTCTATCGTATTTTTTTGAGGATCGTATTCTTCTGTAGCTCCATTTACGCCGCTTGTAAACGTAATTTTAACAATGTTTAGCTTATCCTTCAGTAAATCGTAAACTATTTTAATCATGCCTTCCACGGTCATCGTTTCTTTTGTAACAACTAAACGACATTCGGGATATGCTGTTGCAAGTTCTGTCTTGAAGGAAGGGCCTTTTTGCATATTGTTTGGCGCGCCATCTTTAATGCCTTGTTCTTCGTAAACACCGAGAATCGCAGGAAGCAATGGATCGTCTTCTCTTAAAACCAGGGCATGATCAAAGTTTTGCAAAACTTCCCATGCGGTTTTATGAATTTCATTACATGGGAATACCATATTGACCCCCATATTGACAGTATCCTCAACCTCAATTGTCAATACGCCTGTATGTCCGTGCAAATACTGTGCTTCCCCTTTGAATCCATAGAATCTGTGTGCATATTGCAAATCTAACGTAGTGAAACTTCTCATAATCATTCTCCTTTTATTATATATTTACGGGTGTTTTATGCTCCCGTATGCGCCGTCCTTGCGTTGATTGCTTTTTCTGTATCCATTGTATCATTGCCGTTGCGTCAAACATCTTACTGAATTCGTATTGCATTCATGTCAGATACCTGTGAAAATAATATCCTCGCCGGTAAGCTAAAATCCTCTTACTGCTTCAAGAATCAATGAACGATAAATGGCATTTCATGATATGCAATCATTCCTTATTAATAATAATACTCTTTTAGTATTATATATCAATAATAATTAAATGTCAACATCTATCTTGCTCCTTTATGCACTTCTTTGTTTTATAACAATGAGGCTTAGGCCTCGTCTTTTGAAAAGTTTTTTACAGGAAACCTTCATTTTCTGTAGTTCTAATGCATATATCCTTTTTCTCATCCAATATATCCAATGGTACAAAACCCGTAACCATAACTTAGGTATACTTTCAATTGATCCTTAGTGGTATAAAATATATAGACATTCTCATGCAATACTTCTATTGAAGTTAACACCTCGCAGTTATATAAAGACTCTGCTAAGTCTTGCGATGAAAACTTCTGTATTACCATGTCCCCCCACAACCTCGTCCTCTAACTTATGGCACAAATTTAAAATATCCTCCCTTACAGTAATATCTGTAATTGCTAATTTATATTTGTCGTATGCCCCTACCTGCTTTTCCTCCAGCAGGATGCTTGAAAAATCGTTTTTTGCATTTTTTATATGATAAACACCTATAACTCCCAGTACTAAACAAAGTATAGCTATCATGATCAACGTAGATTTTTTCACCAAACGCCTTCCTTTTTTGAAAATTAGTATTTCATCATCCTCGTCATAAATATAATAACCATTTGGCATATCGGCTTGCGTTATTTCTAATGCATTTACCCGCTCTGTTTCATCAGCCGTAATAAACGCAAACGGATTGAAATGAAGAGAAGTATCTTTCAGAAAAATAATGTATCCTATATATGTTTCTTTCTCATGTGTTCTGCATGATAATAAGACTACAAGGATCCTGATTATGGCAATCGCAATCCTCATCTTTTTTATAGGGTCTTCACACCTTTCTTATACTATATGCCGGTTGTTCACATTGCCCCTCATGATAGCCATGTATTGATTGTCCATTGTTATCATTGCAGAAGAAAACACGCTGTCATAAAATTCTTGACCTCCAAACCAGTCCATCCTTTGGAAAAACGATTTTGATACTTTGATAGTACCATATTTTGTCCACCAATACAGCACAAAAATAGAAAAATCAATTACGCCGCCTCTATTTCAACTGAAAACGACAAGGATGGCTTTCTCATGCTTTATTTGACGATGAAGTACAGCATTATTTCTATGCAGAAAACAACGAGGAGCATAACAGACTTTCATCAACCAAAGTATCAATATAGCTAATGTAATGTTTATCTTATGCTGATAAAGGTAATCATGATGTAAATGCGTGTTACCAAAGATATGATCCCAATATCATATTTTAAATGAGACACAGTATGTTAAAACAAAAGGTGTGAGATGCTATGAAGATTACAGTTATTTACGGAACACAACGCAAGTCAAAATCCAGAACATACAATATTGCACAACAATTTATTCAGCGCTTATCCGGAAAGCACAGTGTTACCGAGTTTTTCTTCCAAAGGATATGCCTAAATTCTGCAGCGGCTGCTGGAATTGCTTTACTGATCATACAAAGTGTCCCCATTACGGCTATTTAAAACCAATTACAGATACCATGGATGGACCTGAATTACTCATTTTCACCGCACCCGTTTATGTCTATCACGTTCCGGGCCAAGTAAAGGCTTTCCTTGATCATTTCGGATATCGCTGGATGCCCCATCAGCCCAACGGAAAAATGTTCAAAAAACAGGCACTGCTCATATCCACGGCGGCAGGCGCCGGAACCAAATCAGCACTGCGTGATCTGAAGGATAGCATGACATTTTGGGGTGTGGCGCGTACATACACCTTTGGAAAGCTTGTCTATGCTACAGATTGGGATACGGTAGATACAAAAATATAATCAAAAATACAGGAGGATGTGAAAAGTTTTTCGGATAAAATCCTAACAAGAAACCGCAAGTAACGCCCTCCTTAAAGGTTAAGTCATTCTTTTATAGTATGAGGTTTATGCAGATACGGTTGCACTATAATCCTTCAGATGTGGCGTACAGGAAATCGCAAGGGTGGTTCGGCAAAGAAAAGCCTTGGTGATTTGCATTTACCCATTTGTACGATTGATAAAAAGTAAGTATTCACAGAACGCAAAATCCTAATGATTTACATTTTGTAAAACTAGGCTAGGAAATCGGATTTCTATATCCTTCAACACTGTAATACCCCAACTGAAGGGGAGAATCTATTCCTAACGTAGAGAGAATCTGTGTATAGAAATAGGGCCACCCGTAAAACGAGTGGTCCTATTTCTATATTGTGATATTTTAATGATATGGAGTCATCTGATATCTATTGTACGAAGCTTATTTAGGTTGAGCAGCATTCTGATCTGCAAGGATGTTAGCATTTCCTGCATCCACGCCTACATTATACTGATCCCAAAGCATATCGATTGTGATAACAGCCCCATTATTCTGGCTTTCTTTATCATCATTATCTGTCAAAACTTCTGTAGAACCTGTTGTATAAACACCTTCTGCATCAGGATCCATGCCGATTGCTAAGAAAATGTCCAATCTGTTGTCGCTGCCGGGCTGTGCATAAAGAAGGTTGTTTTCAAGCATTTCTCTTGCAGCGCCATCTCCAATTTCTTCCAGCGCTGATAAACGAAGGAAGTCAACGCCGCCGATGGTAAAGAAGTTGTCGCCGTTTGCAAACAAGGAGCAGAGTCCAAAGGTATTTGCATCTGCCTCACTCGGATTGTATGCCTCTCTGTTTACAAGAACAGCAACACCCAGCATATCCTTATGAAGCTCTTTGCCATCCATTGCTTCGGCGTTAAACTGCATATCGCTAAGCTTCGCTGCGATTGTACCCAGGTTCAAAATGTCACTGCGGAATGCCTGAGCATATCCGGGGTATACATTGTCCACGGTAATTTCAATTCTGTCACTGCCAAGGGTATTCTTTCCGTAAGTTACGGATGCACCGCCCTTAAAATCTTTACCAATTTCTTTTCCGTCTACAAGCTGTGCATCAAAATCAATGTTATTGTATTTTGCCGCTTCATCCTTATAAGCATCAATGGTGCCGTCTTTCGCAATGATATTGTAGTTGGCGGAGCCTCTCATGAAATACTCATCAGGAATAAATCCGTTGTTTCCATCTCTCTCGATCCCATCTACAATACTCCAGCCATTTGCCTTCGTTTCATTCGCATATTGTGCATAGAGACCCAAGTCTACAAAGCTGACCTCCATCTCGCCCGTGGTTGCCTTTGTTGTTACATTGAGTGAGTCTGTCCAGTATGCATATCCTGTTCCTGTAAGGATTAAGGATAATGCTACCATACCGCCAATAATGGACTTTCTGTTTGTTCTCTTCATAATGTGTCCTCCCTTTTAAAAGTAGTTTTTTCGTTACACCTCTTTGTTTCTTAAATAAAGTATAACGTACAAACAAACAGAATAAATCCCTCTTGCGTCCCTTCTTTCCATACCCTCCAGTACCCCTTCTTCTCCCCCTTCAGTTCCCTTTTGTACTTCCTGCAGTGTTTTTCTCTACCCCCAAAGAAGTAGTTACTTTTTCCAAACGAAAAAAGTAACTCTTGTCTGCGTGAAGCACATAAAACACACCCATCTTCGGCAGACCATTTTCATCCAAACTAACGCATATGGGTTGATGCATTTCCTCAGACAGCATAACAAGGTTGTCCATATCCTCTACTTCGATGGCGCTTGCTAACCATGCCTCGTCAAAGTCCTTTAACTGAACCATGCGGCTTCCATACTTTCTCATGTGCTCCTTCCACTGCATTTTATAGGCCTCTGCCTCATTTGGTTTTCTGGTAAAGCGTAGCGTTGCAGCAACCAAAGCCAAAGACAGCATAGCCCAGACAAAAATCAGAATGATATGCAGCGGATTCGCCCCTATCTTTCTATCATTTGATGTAGAAATCGTACTTGTTTTAGAAAATTCCCCGGGATTCTCTATTTCATAGAATCCCGCAGTTTTTGGAATGGGAATCTGCAAAGCCAAAGAAAAGGGCTCTTCCGCCTTGCCATATTCGGTATCGACGATGAATGTTCCTTCAAACAGCACATAAAAGCTTCTGGAAGCACTGCCCCCAAGAATGCTTTCGGCTTCATCCGCCGCCTGCTTAAAGGTTTGCACATTGACAGAAATCTTTTCGTTAACGTCTGCCCCGCCTTTGCCGTTATCCGCCGGCTTCCCGGCTTTCAGCGGATACCTGCGCTCATATATGGTTTTTTTCGCATCCTTTACCTCTTGATACCCTTCTACAATCCCGGTAATGTTATAATCGCCCAAAACTGCATCCTCGGACGTCCCCACAAAGTTTGCCGTGAAATTCACTTCAATGTACTCTGTCAGCTGAGAGGAATACATACCTCCCTCCTCCAGCCACTCTTGGTCAAACAATGTATTGGGAGAAAGCTTCACTCTATAGGAAGCATTGGCAACGGTTTTATATGTATATAATGCTTCTTCCTCTGTGCTTGTCTTTGGCTGCAAAAGAAAGATGCCTGCCGCCGCTGCGCCCGCAAAAAGCAAAGCTCCCAGAGCAAGCAAAGCCATTTTCTTCATGCCTGCCATAGGAATCGGCTCTATTTTTTTTCGTTCAACGATGCTTTTTTCGTCCATTTTATTCCTCCACTACCCCTTCCGGTACCACCTTGGCGCTTTTCAAAACCAGAATTGGCTTTCCAACCTTCGGTATGACCTTCATCATCGTCCCTTTAATATCATCGGGCTTTACAATCTCCACATCTGCAGAGTTGTTATTGTCTCCCTTTGTCCGAAAGGACACGTTGCCCGCTTCATCCTTCTGCACTTCAATAATTCTATGGGTGATGGTTATTTCTCCTCGCTGGAAATTAATAACATCCCCCTCCTGCAGTGCATAAATTTCCTTTTCCTCCTTGATTTTTTGAATCAATATGGCATCCCCGGGAAAAACTTTCGGCTCCATGCTTCCTGTCAAAACCACCGATGGATAAACAGGAAATACCCCTACAGTAAACCACGAAAACAGAACAGCAGCAAAAAGTGCAATGCTATACCCCAGAGTACTCCCTTGCTTTGCCGCTGCTTTTTCCCCCTTAAGAGACTGCATTTTTTCAAAAAGAAAATTGGAAAATAAGATGGGAAAGGCAATCCCAATAGCACTGTCCACCAACCACAGATGACTGGGCAAAAAAGGAAATGTCCTTTGAAACAAAATCAGAACCAAGCTATACAGCGCGGCCGGTTTTGCCCCGCCGTAATAAACCAGCATTGTCAGAAACATATTTTTAAGAATCACCGGAATCACGTCCCTTACGATGTAAATAAATGCTGCCGAAGCATCATTTACAGCGGCAATTCTCCCGAAATTTATTTCGATCACAGCAAAAAGCAGGGTGATCACAAGCCCTTTGAAAAAAACAAGATTACGTCTTTTCAAAACGACTCCGATGGCGTAAGCACGAATCCATTCTCGTGCCAAAATGGCAGGCACAACGGCAATTACATTGTGAACAATGCCCAGAATGGAAATGTCATAGGGTGTTGCGCTGAGATTTCCAAGAAATACCCCCAAAAGAAACCATACAGACAAAAAAAGAATTGCCCCGAAAAAAGCATATCCCTGTACAGAATGACCGAAACGGACAGTGCCGGAAATATGCATACGGGGTATCACAAGCCAAAGCAGGGCGATCACGCTCACCCATATAGAAGGCAGTACAAACCACCTTCCTTTGATGGGGCTAAAATGCAGAAAAAACAATATGAAAAGAAGCATCACCGCACATTTATTGTATTTATCCCACTTCACCAAGCCTCACCTTTATTCCTGCTCTCTATCGCCGCCGGTATCTCCATTGCTTTCTTCTCCTGTGTTCTCACTGTTTGTATTGCTTTCTCCCGGGGAATCTCCGCTGTTTCCGCCGGCTTCGTCTCCATTGGGCTCCTCAGCAGAATGAGAATTTTCCCTCTGGACCTCCTCTATGGTCTCAACGGGAGAGTCCGCAGGATATTCCCTTACGTCCTCCTCTATCCCCTGCATTTCAACCTGTACAGGAAATGCAAAGGAAAGCTCACAGTTTATCTCCATCCGTTCCACCCAGTAGCCATACACATGAAAACAGCCAAACAATGCCATCCATGCCGCTATGGTAAAAATCACAGTCTTTTTCTTCATACTTTTCCTTCTTTCCTTGTTCAAAATCCCCTACGCATTCTCTTCTAAAAAAACAGTATCCTCGTGGCCCTGCTCCGTGTAGATTGGGAGGGAGAAATAATAGGATACCATCAGGCTTGCTCCAAAAGAAGCGCTTTCCTCCTCTTCTCTGTCTAACCGGATTTCTAAGGGTGTTTCGGATAGATGATTTCGGCTTTCCTCCTGCATTTTCAAGTAAATCACACTGGTCACATTGCCGTTCTCTCCGGTGGTTTCTCTGAAAACATAAAACGCCAAGGGCTCATCAAAAGGAGCCACCTCATCTCTGGATATGGGATAGGCCTCCCCGGTATCTTCTCTGATGAGGGAAATCCGATCCACCTCCGCCAACAGCTCCTCCCGTGCCTCTTCGGAAAAATCTGCTTCTGTCATTTCTACCGTCTCTATGGTTCCATTTTTTCCCGTAGTGATGGGGATTTCCAATTTAATCAAGCTGTCTGAACGGTATAAAAATTCCTCCGTGTAAATAGGAAGCATGGCTGTCATATTCATTTCTTTGCCTTCATTCAAAATAGCAGCGCTTACCTCCTGCCTTCCCAGCAGCTCCTTTCCCTTCTCATCCACAAGGCTCATATAACATGGCATCTCTCGTGCATACCGTACATCCATAATTCCCGTGGTTAGCGAAAGATTTGCTTGTAAACCTTCGCTCCATTTTGCATAGGTCATTCCCGTTCCCTTCAAACTGGCCAAAATAATGGCGAATATGAAAAAACGTCTGTATATCCCCTTTTTCTTTTTCATATGAACCCCTCCCTGCTTTCCTTTATTTAAAATCCTTCCACGAAAGAGAATTCTTCTGCTTTTTGCAATATAAATTCATTTCTATTTGCAAACAGCATAACCTCCATCCTATTTTTCAACCCAAGCTTCCCTAAAATATTGCTTACGTGTTTCTTGGTTGTTCCCGGGGAGATAAAAAGCTTTTCACTTATTTTCGCATTGCTGCATCCTTGGCTGATCAATACCAAAACTTCCATTTCACGCTCAGTCAATTCCTCAAGCTGCTTATCCTTGCTTGCTTTATGATCTATCTGGTGAATCAATGCAGAGGAGTAGAATTTACCATTTCTCTCTACCACCTTTAAACCGCAAATAATTTCATCTATAAATGCATCCTTTAATAAATAAGCGTCTACACCCATTTTTTTTGCAAGAAGGAAATCCCCTTCCCGGGAAGAAGACGTAATAAAAAATGTCTTTACCTCTTCCTTGTTTTGTTTCAGCCATGCAAGAAAATCAAAACCGCTTTCATTGCCTAAATTAATGTCGATAAATGCCATATCAATATCCTTGTTTTCTGCAATCTTGACTGCCTCTCTCACCGTACTTGCCTGAAAGAGCACTTCCTCCGGTTTATTGATTTCGATAATAGTACAAAGCCCCTGCCGTGCTATGGGATGATCATCTAAAATAAGTATCATTAAAACCCCTCCACTTTACATACCCTTATTATTGCGGCATAAAAACCTCTACAGTTGCACCTTTCCCTTCTGTTGAGCGTATGGAACAGGACCCCTTCATTAAAGAAGCCATGCGGTGCATATTTTCCATTCCCATTCCCTCCGGGGAAGCCGCGTGGATTTTAAACCCGGAACCGTTATCCTGTATTCGCATATAAATTCCCCTTTCATTGATCTCTACCTTTGTATCAATAAAATGCGGTTCCCCATGACGAACGGCGTTGCTGACAGCCTCACATAAAATTCTATAGATCACGGTTTTCTGCACCACAGACAAACAAGAAAAATCCCCTTGGGTCGCAAGGACTATGGGAATGGAGCTAAGGCATTCCATTTCTTCAATATAGAAATGCAACTTGTCCTCAAAGGATTCATCACTCTCGCTTTCAAAGCGAATCCCGTAGATCGCCTCCCGCAGCTCCTTCATGGTGTGCCTTGCCGCTTTTTCAACCTTTGCAATATGATGGCTGATTTCCTCTTGCGGCAATGTCTCAACCCCATTTTCTAAAGCTTTCAAACTGCAGGATATACCGAAAAGCTTCTGAATCACTGTATCATGTATTTCGCTTGCAATTCTATGCTGCTCCTCTTTTATAATGCCCTCTTCCAGCTTTTTCTGCATATCAATATCCCGAAAAACCGTTTCTATAATCCCTTGATAAAAAGGAATCATTTGCCTGCATAAAGAGGCCTGTTGCGTACTATCCAAAGCAAGAAAAAATAATCCCGAAACAAAAATGCTCTCTCCCACCTCTTTCACCACAAAGGAGTTTCTTTCCACCGTCAGAATTTCCGGTATCCTTCTCAAATCAATTTCCTTTACTTTTTTTAATATTCCCCTTACCGTTACCTCTTTTAGCCCATGGCTACTGATATCCTCTATTTCCTGCTGCATCCCCATCTTAAATTTCAAAAGCAGGCATCCGTTGGGCGCAATGGATTGTGCCAAAACCTCTGTCAACTCATCCATACTTTGGTTTTGATCCACAACAGTAAATATTTTTATTGTGTCGTATAAGGCCTTGATATGATGCAGCAATTGCTCCGTTGTCTCTTTTTCCTTGATCAGACTTTCATTTAACGCCTCAGACTCCCATCTTTTCTCCTCCAACTGCATAGAATACTTTTGTATGGTATAAAACCCCGCAGATACAATGATAATACCAATCACAGTATTCATATACAACCGGTCCGCTCCCCAGTCGGAGCCAAAGAAGCGGTGTCCCAGAATAATGCAAAATGCCATCCAAACCACGGAGAGCAGTAAAATAACGCTGTATCGATCCATAACGGCAATCAGAAAGATATATCCCAAAAAGCACCACAAATAAGGACTTGATAACCCTCCGCTCATAGATATAAAGATTCCATAGGCAAATTGTTCCAATAGGATGGTGAGGGAAAGCCAAAGCCTGCTTTTTTCTTCAAATATGATTTTTTTATACAGATATGCCCCAATGTTACAAGCAAGTATCATTCCCACAGGAACTAAAATTGCAGAATACCATGTATTCTCCCCATGAGGAAGCCATATCAGATAAGCCACAGTGGAACAAAAGACCGATAGCATTCGATAACGTATATACATTTTCATATGCTCCGGCTTTATGATATCTTTCATAAATCCTCATCCTTCGTGTATTTTTTCGTCTTTTTCAAAAAAATAAAAAAGGTATCCTTAAGTTACATTATAGGACACCTTTTTGAAACTTCATATTGGCCATCGGTCATTTATTTTTCATGTACCTATCTTTTAGCATTTCCCTTGAGGGTACGGCAAATTTTTTGAGGATACTGCTCACGTGTTTTTTAGCGGCAGAAAAGCTCATAAACAATTCATCGGCAATTTGTTGGTTTGTCATTCCTTTTACCAAAAGGTCAAAAACTTCCTTCTCACGCTTTGTGAGGGTATTATTGCTGCAATCCGCCTCTTTCTTTTGTGCCTCCGGTGTATAGACAAGCTTTACGATCTTTCTTTTCGTTTCCTGGTCACAAATCGTATCGCCCAAAATATTCTTAATTCCATGATAATTTTCTGAAAAAGGCAAAATAATTCTGTCAGGCAAAGCGATTTCAAACGCTTCATTTAATTGTACAATTGCTTCCTCCCGATTTCCTATCTCATAAAAGGCCTGCGCTCTGTAAATTTTTAAATATACTTGGGGGAGTAAGTTCGGAAAAACAGAAGAAAGTTCCATGATATATGTGCTGATACCAATCAGTCTTTGGTATTCCTTCTGCAGTATCAAAACCTTACCATATACCACATATGCAAGAGGCTTGACGGTCATCAAAAAACGATTTTTGATCTTGCCCGCAGCAAGCCAAGGCTCTACCTGCTCCGCCCTCCCTGACAAAAGCGCTAAAAATCCCTCTGCCAGTGCAAAGGTATTTCGTGAAAAGTCTTCTGTATTATAACACATCATATTTTTCAGCATCATATGGCTTCCTTCAAACATCTCCCAATCGCCTCTGATCAAAGCAATTCTTGCCAAAGCAAAGGCGCCGCACTGGACAATACTAATTTGTTTTTTCTCCTCCGCCGCAATCATGGCGCAGTAACAAAGGCGCTCCGCCTCTTCCAGTTCTCCCCTGTTAAGATGTGCCTCCGCACGCATTACCAATTCTCCCCCCGTACCATGTCCTTTGGTCAGCCGGTTATAAATCGGAAGGCTCTCGTCCATTTCCTTGATTGCTTCATCCAAGGCTCCCCGTTCCCGCCAGAATAAGTAAAGAACCGAGGGCGCTCCGAATGTCCATGCACTTCTAATATTGATCAAATCGGTGGGGCCTTGCAAAAGGGCATAGGCTTTTCTATGCCTTTTGCTCATATCTGCAATGCGGTTATATTCCATAAAAGACAGGGAAAGCTCCAATTCCCCCATTAAATCATTCCGCTCTCTCTCGGATAGGGTGCTTTGTGAAATAATATTTCTTAATTCCTCTTTATATTTCAACAATTCGTCGGTAAATTCCATAAAAAACAAAAGCAAAATAAAGGGAATCAATGTTCTTGGATATTTTGCCTTCATCTCATAGGGTGTTTGTTTCAGTACACTTAAAATCATAGGAATGGTGGTTTCGTTCAGCACCTCTGCAATTTTATAGCTCGTAAGGGGCAAACACAGAATTTTCTCCCACGCCTCGGCATAGTAGTAAAAGCGGATGGCATTCATATGATCCTTTTTCCTGCAGAATAAGTCCCCGCATCGAATGTACATTTCTTTTTGCTCCTCCGCCGTCAGAAGCCCAAAAATTTTTTTTAAAAACTTACGAAGCTGTGTATGCATATAATAGCACTCTTTTTCCTTATCATAACGTATAAAGAAATGTTTTTCATGAAGTTGTATCTCCATATCTTTCGAGGAATCCCCTGAAATCTCCGCCGCATCAAAAAAGGTAAAGCTGTCAAATACAGATAAATTTAGCAGCAGCTTTTTTTCTTGTACGGGAAGCTTTGACCAAAAGGATTTTTTAATGAGCTTTTCCAAACCGCCTTCCTCAAAGCTCCCCCTTCGTATCAGAGAATCCAGCTGTAAATAAAGAGCGATAATCCATCCATTGGTAAGTTCCATAACCTTGTCCAGCTGTTCCTCCAAAAGAGGCAGCCCGGCTGTAATAAAATAGGCTCTTGTATCCTCTCTGGAAAAAGCAAAGTCATCCTCTTGCAAATGCAGAAGTCTGCAGCTTCTTATAATATTCTCATGGTCTGCCCCGGAATAAGGATGGGTAACAACGATAATATGAAGATTTTCAGCTCCATGATTGCATAATGCGGCTATAAATTCCCCTAACTGAGGAATTTTCCATTCATGCATATCATCCAAAAATAAATAGGTTTCCTTCTTACAGGACAGGGAAGTCAAAATTCTTTTTATGTATGGCATTGTGTCTTCCTCAGGTGGGCCTACTTCCAATAGCTTATAGGATGCGGCTTTATCAAAATGCCCGAGCAATCCGCAAAATTGCTCCCAACCTTCTCGAATGTCATTTTCAATAAATATATGCCGATAAACCTCTGCTGTTTTCGGTACAATCTCATCAAAAAAATATATTGATGCCGTTGTTTTTCCAAATCCCGAAGAAGCCTCTAGAAGCGTCAGCGGATAGTTACATATAAATGCCAGCTTCTTCATTAACGCAGGCGGAAAATATTTTACTTCCAGCCTAATATTTTTAGTCTCATCCATAATTTGCCTCCTCAAAAGAGATTAAAATTACTAAGGAGTACCTTGCTAGTGTAACCTTATTAAATTAAAGTATATTAAAAAAAGTTGAAAATTGCAATAAATTTACACATAAGGAAAATGATTGTAAAGATATCCTTCATGCAAGAAGCTATGGTGTTTCAGGTTAACGAAATAAACCAGTGTGCTAAAAAGCCGGATGCCATTTCGCCGGCGTGGCCTTACCAAGTATTCACATGGGTAATATGCAAATAGCGAAGGCGCACATATTCATACGTATTCAATGGGCGATTGTCAGCGTCAAAGGTATGGGCAGCAACGAGGATATTCTCCAGTGCAGGATCGGCTCCAACGGATACAATGACAGGCGAATGGCGAAACGTTATTCCATCAAAAGAAATCTGGACAATATCTCCCGGCTCCACCTGAGAAACATCTGTCTCTATGGCAACCGGGCCAAGCCCCTCGTTCCTCACAAGAAAGTTATAGAGAAATACAACACCGGTCCATGCCGGCGCGCGGTTATTCAGGTTGTAATAATACCAACCAAAGGTCGGCTTGGGATTCATAACCCCTGCACCGGCATACAACGCCTGGGAAGCAAAATTTGTGCAGTCTCCCCCCAAGAGATCAAAATTGTAATATCTGGGATTACGCCCATAAGCCCACTGGTGAGCATAAGATACGGCCTTTTCCCGATCATAGTTTGTTTTTTTCATGGTCTCCACCTCCATACCATTGTATGCCCTTTGCGTTGAAATTGATCTATTGAAATTTCTATGAAAACCCTTCCTAAAATTTAATCAAGCTTCCGGCAAAATATCGTTCTGTTTTCGTTCACGCAGTGCTTGTTTCAAGAAAAAGCAGGTTTTTTAGAAAAACCCCACAAGTCCATGAAGAAATTTGACTTTATGAAATATTGCCCTTATGATGATATATAGAATTAAACCCATATGGATATTTGGTAAAAAAATATCCCAGTACTCAGGCAGAAACCACTCTCTATTTGTCTCTGCAAAAACAGTGAAAGTGAACAAACCCTATGAAAAAATTTTCTCGCATTTATATCGAAATCACAAATACGTGCAATCTGTCGTGCAGCTTTTGCATTGGTAATGTGCGTGCACCACGGCTTATGGGTACTGACGAATTCTCACAGATCCTAAAGCAAGCAAAGCCTTATACCAACCACATATACCTGCACGTGCTGGGGGAGCCGCTGATGCACCCTCAGCTGGAACAATTTTTAGCCATTGCCCATGATTTCGGTATGCTCGTAAACATTACCACAAATGGAACCATGCTTGGGAAAACACAGGATATCCTGTTGTATGCACCTGCACTACGAAAAGTGAGCATCTCTTTGCACAGCATGGAGCCGGGCAGTGCATACTGCACAGAGAAATATTTAAGAGATATTGCAGTATTCGTTACAGCCGCAACCGCCCGGAGGATTTTTTGCGAGCTGCGTATGTGGAATCTGGGTGCCGATGGCATTGATCATGAGGCTATGTTTGTCCCGTTGTGCCGTCTTCTGGGGTTGGATCAGACTACGCAGGAAACCATACTGGCTGACATCTGTGAAAGGGGTAATGCCACACTGGCTCCACGGCTTTTCCTTGGAAAGGCCGCCCGGTTTGCATGGCCCAGCATGGAGGAGCCGCCCATGGAACAACCCTTATTTTGCCATGGGCTGCGAAACCAGATGGCTGTACTTTGCGACGGCACAGTGGTGCCCTGCTGTCTGGATAGTCGAGGGGATATTACACTGGGCAATCTTTTTCAAACGCCCCTTGCAGAAATCCTCTCCGGAGAACGTGCCCTTGCCCTTTATCAAGGGTTTTCCATCCGCCAACCCAGCGAAGCCCTTTGTCGGCGATGCGGGTATGCAAAACGCTTTTCAAAAAATCAGTCGGTTTAGGAGACCATGAATGGCGAAAGAATATGATTGGGCACTGCAGAATCAGCTGAGTTCTCTATAAATTTTTATTTTCTGTTGTATCTATAAGGGAATGCTTTATACTTTTAGAGAGGAGTATGGAAAATGAAAACAATGAAATTGTTATATGTTACGATTGCAATACTTGCAGCATGGCAAATGCGTTCCGCCACACAAATTCGCAATTTAGAAACAGAGCTACAGCAAACAAAAAATAGCGTAGCTTATGCGGAAGATCGATTGAATGGAAATATAAGCTTAATTTATTCTAATGTTGACGAAAAACTTACCGAACAGGCCAGCATTGTTTCTTCTGCTACTTATGAAATTGGCGAATTGAATCCTGAAACACGAAAAGCACCCATTACTTTTCGGTTACAGCTTAAAACACTTACTGAAACAACGGAAGCTTCACTCAAATTTGGCGAAGAGATGCTTGCCATGAAAAGAGAAAACACCGCCTTTGTACTTACCAAGGAATTTGCAATTACAGATGAGGTACTTCCAACGATTGTAGTAGAGGATACGGGCATTCAGCAATTTGAAAATAACGGTTCTCTCCATATATATGATGTGAAAAATGAGCTTTTCCCTTCATTGTATCCCCAATTTCAAGGAGAAAGTTGGTATAATCATGAAGAACCCTATCGCTACAATTTGAAAGGCGAAATTGAAACAAACCTTAATTCGGATACGCAAAATCACTTTGATAAGATACAATATATTATAACCATAGATGATAAGGTGAAAAAAACCTACACCTCGGATACCTCCAATGGGGGAACGATTCCCATTGATGAAACCTTTGAAATGAAAGAAGGTCAAACACTCATAGGAACCCTGGTGGCAACGGACAAATTAAACTACAAACAGGAATATATGATTACACAATATGTCGCAGGTGAAAAAGAGCCCCTCGGTTATTATGGTTATTATGAGAATGCAAAAATCATTGCCCCCGATGGAACGGTGATTTACGAGTATAAAGAAAATGAATTTTAGCGCCCCAGTTTCCTTAAATTAAATTGTCCACAAACCAAAATGACGGATTTTGTTTTATTTTCCATTGGCTGTTCATATATTGCATTGAGGTGATTTTGTGGAAAACTGTTCCGATGTGGTAGCCATCACAATGCTTGCTTGCAAACTATCCGCATACCTCTCCGAGGAGGAACTGGAAAGGTTGAGCGCCGATTTGGAATTATTAAGCGATGCCATAGGTGCCATTTTGGTACGCAAGGCTCAAAATTGCAATAACGAATAAACCGACGAAAAAACACTCCGAATATTCACACTTCGGAGTGTTTTTTATCCTCGTGCCGGCTTTTCATTTTTCCATAGCATATTTCTGCCTTTTCCGGGCACCCTAAATATGAGGTGAATAATATGGACAAAAAGAAAAAACAACAACCCATTGACGGTGTGGTGGAAAAGCCCATTTCCAAATCCTACCCTGTCATTGATACAGACCTTGCCAGAGATAACATTGAGAACGATATGCCCGCCGCAGATCTGCAAGATTTATAAAAATCGGAGGTACGATGATGAAAAAATATACGGATATATATGCACTTTTCAAAGAAGAACCGACGGCCAAACAATTTTTTGACCAACTCCCCGACTATGTTCGTGATCAAATCAACACCCGGGCAAATGGCGTAAATTCTTTTGAGAGCCTAAAAAATTATGCCGACAACTTACTCCGCGGAGATGATTGATGAAGGAGCCCCTTGTTTTCGCAAGCTTTGCTTCACAGGCCCTTACAATGGGGCTTTTTTATTTTGCAAAATAAAGCCTCGTTGTTCCTGTAACCCTTTGTCAAGATCTATTTTTAGCAGCCTCGTAAAACATATCCATTTCACATATTGCAAACGAATGCCAAAAATGTTATACTGAATAAGAAACTTGATCACACAAAAGTATACAAGGAGGTTACAATCATGTCTGATATTAAGAAAACACCAGAAGAATCTACAGAAACAAAAGAACAAGATATTGTCCCAACAAAAACGGATACAACTATTTGTGCCCCTGAATTCCCTTCCGGTTGCATTGACCTTGAGCATTAATCTGTTTGATATTTATGAACCCCTACTTTTTGTGGGGGTTTTTCTTTTCTCTCCCCCCCTTCTCCCAACACCAGTGCATTTATCCTTCGGTTTTACTTGTAACTGCCGCCAAAACTACGCAAGGCGAAATATATTTTTTTCCCAAGAATGACTAAAATAAGTACGGCAACAGAAATCAAAGCAGTGAAGCCGCCGGGTGCCACATTTAAATAATAAGAAATAAACAAGCCCAGCATAATATCAATAAAGCTGAAAACCACGGAAAATATCAGGGTGAGCTTAAACCCCTTCTCTAGCTGTAACGCTGTGGCAACGGGCAGGGCAATCATGGAGCTGAGCACAAGTACTCCCACAATGCGGATGGATACTGCGATTGCCGAGGCTACAAGGATGGAAAAAACATAATTGATCCTTTTGACCTTTACCCCCGCAACCTTAGCTGCCTCCTCATCATAAGCAATGTATAGCATCTGATGGTAAAGAAACACCAGCGTCAGAACAGAAACGATGCTGAGAATCAGCACCATGGCCATATCAAAACGGGTTACGGTCAGAATGCTGCCAAACATAAAGGTGTCTGCGTTTGCGCGAAGCTTTCCTGAGCTGATTATGGTAATGGCGGTACCAACACTCAAGGAAAGTACAATGGTCAGAATCAAATCCGTGTGTTTTTTAAAATAACCTCTTAGAAATTCAATCAGTGCCCCGCAAATAGAAGTAAATATAAATGCCCCCAATATAGGATTTTGATTGGTCAATAACCCGATTGTAATGCCCGCCAAAGAGGCATGGGATAAGGTATCACCAATCATGGAATAACGGCGAAGTACTAAAAATATGCCGATACAAGGGCAAAGGATGGAAATAAAGATAGATACAAAAATTGCATTTTGCATAAACGTATACTGAAATATGGACATCGCTTCCCCCTCACTTTCTCAATATTTTTTCTGCGTATTGCGCCGGTGGGTAAAGCTGCCCCCGCTGGCCCTCTAGATGGTAAATTAAAGTTGAATTTGAAATTGCCGCAGCTAAATTATGTTCCACGGAAACAATGGTGATTCCGTTTTCCCTATTGATTTTTTTCAAGAAACCATAAATTTCTTTTTGGCTGCTGATGTCTACCCCCGTTGAGGGTTCATCCAGAATCAGCAAATCCGGCTCACCCATCAGCGCCCGCGCAATCAATATTTTCTGACCTTGCCCTCCTGATAGGGTTCCCACCAAGGCCCCTGCAAAAGCAGACATTCCCATCTGTTCCAAGGCCTCCCCCACTACGGATTTCCTTTTGATTTTCAGTAGCCTGCGATAAGAATCCAACGCCTCATAAACCGTAATGGGAAAGCTGGCGTTAGAAAAATCGTTTTTCTGGGGCACATAGCCGATTTGCTTTGCCTGTGTTTCGATCCTTCCGGAGGTTGGCTTGATAAACCCCAATAGCAGTCGCATCAGCGTGCTTTTTCCGCTGCCGTTTTCACCCACTACAGACAGATATTCCCCCTTTTGTATTTCCAAATTAATTCCGCCCAAAAGATACGATGATGAACCGGTGTAGGAAAAAAATAAATCTTCCGCTTTAATCATAAACAGTACTCCTTTTTTGTTATAATTTGAAACTCAATTATTTGCAAATGCGACGCATTTGCACTTGACAAAAGTATGCTAATCAACTATTCTGTATTATAGTTAAAAATAGGAAGCATTTGCAAGTATAATTTTTTAGGAGGTTGATATAATGTTAAAAAAATGGTCTGTTATGCTGCTGTGTTTGATGGTCCTCACAAGCTTTTCCGCTTGCGGCGGTAATTCAGAACCGGCAAATGCATCAGGAGAAAATAGTGCTGAAGCCGATGAGCAAAACACTGAGAAGCTTCAGGTTTCTGTTACCTTTGATGCAATGAAAGAATTTGTTGCCGCCGTGGGAAAAGACAAGGTAGAAATCACAACAATTATACCTGCCGGTACGGAAGCCCACGATTTTGAACCTAAGGCACAGGATTTGGCAAACCTAAGCACCTCTGCACTTTTTGTTTACAACGGCCTGGGAATGGACGAATGGGCTGAGGAAGCACTCACTGCTGTGAATACCGAAGATTTATTTGTTGTGGAAGCCTCCAAAGGCGCCGACATCATCGAAAATGAGCATGAAGATGACGACCACGAAGGCGAAGAACACGAGGACGAAGAACATGAAGGCGAAGAACATGAAGGCGAAGAGCACGAAGATGAAGGTCACCACCATCACGGAAAGTACGACCCTCATTTGTGGCTGAGCCTCAAGGGCGCACAAACCGCAGCAACGAATGTCAAAGACGGGCTTGTGCAAGCGGATCCTTCAAATAAAGACTATTATGAGCAAAACTGCGCTGAATTTATTGAGCAGTTAGAAACCCTTTATAACGAGTACAGTGAAAAATTCCAATCTGTATCAAACAAAAGCTTTGTAACGGGCCATGCGGCATTTGCCTATCTCTGTCGGGACTTTGGGTTAGAGCAAAACAGCGTGTCGGATACCTTTGCAGAGGGTGAGCCCAGTGCACAGCAATTGGCCAACTTGGTGGAATACTGCAAAACCAATCAGGTGACCACAATTTTCGCTGAAGAGCTGGCAAGTCCGGAGGTTTCCGAAACCTTGGCAAATGAAGTCGGCGCAAAGGTAGAAACCATTTATACCATCGAAAGTGCTCAGGATGATATGACTTATCTGGAGCGGATGGAAAGCAATTTATCTAAAATTTATGATAGCTTGAATAAGTAATTCCCACACATTCAAATATGTGCAATGGAGAAAATGGAACCTATACGTTACAAACGTATACCTATGCTGTATGAAAACAAAGGTCGTTTACGAATTCATTTTCGTAAACGGCTTTTTTAATATCAAGGGGCGGCCTAAGCTTGAGGAATATTAGGCACTCCCCTTCGGATACTGTCCTAGATACCGCCGAAAGGCGAAGCCAAATCTATGTCGGTGATATCCTGCTTTGCAGTACACTTTGTTTTTCCTGTACTCATTTTTTGCCCTAACACAGTAATAGCCCAAAAATATTTTTATGATGCAAAATATCTTTGGGCTATAGAATACTCTTTATTAAAATACCGAATTACTCTTTTACTGCAAAGTCTTCCTTGCCAACGCCGCATAACGGACACTCCCAAGTATCGGGCAAGCTTTCAAAAGATGTGCCAGGAGCAATACCGTTATCCGGATCGCCCAATTCAGGATCGTAGATATAACCACATACTGTACATTCATACTTTTTCATATGATATCATCCTCCTTTTCATTCATAAATTTCTCCAACCCTTCTGGGGATTGGTTTATTATCAAATTTATACGTTCCTTGAGATACTTCCCATATTATGGTGCATCCATACAAGGAAAATTATAAATTACAATAACCAATTACTTCAAAGTCATCAGGAATTGCCACAGCGCCGGCAGGTGCGCCTAAAGTCCAGCTTAAGCTAAACAGTGTGCTGTCAATAATTGCCTGGAAGAACAGCATAATAACGCCTGCTGCAATCTTTTCGTCATAGGAATAAACTTCTTCGTCTTTTTTCACTGCTAAAATTACGCTGCCGCCGTGAATTAAGAATCTCCAAGGCTGTTTGTTCCAAGCAGAGGGTGCCAGTCTTGCAAATGCAAATGCATCCAAAATACCTCTTTCTTCCAAAGTGGTATTATCTGCACCTTTGCCCCATTCGTTCAAATAAACAATTTCCTCCAAGCCAAGTCTGTAGGCAGGATTTAAAGAACCATTGATCACTTTTCCTTTGTTTTGGTCAAAGCCCAATGCGATGATTCCGGCAACCTCTTTATCGGAAACCAAATTCAGTTTTTCTTTTACAGTTTTGCTGTCAGAAAAGGTAATCCAACAAGAATCCACACCGATTTCTTTGGCTTTCAAGATCAATTCTTGTCCAACGAAGCCGGCATTCTCAATGTATCCCTGTGCTACCGCAGATAACAGCACAATATAGGCAGGTGCGTCAATCATATGTCCCTTGTACCCTGCAACGCCATCCAAGGGAAGATAAACTTCGCTGTTGGACATAATTCTAATATCCAATTCGATAGAAGAAACTAATTTTTTACAGTCATTTGCATAATCCTTAATTGCTTTTAAATCCATATTTTTTACTGCATCCTTCTTGAAATCTCTTATGGACTTTGTGTTCAAAATAAGAGTTTGATAATTCAAACCTAGCCCTCCTCATATACGCATAATTTATACTCCACATTACAAAATTCGTCTTTTATTATATCATATAGCCTAATATTTTACAAACAAAATTAGCACTTTGTCCCATTTCTCCATCAGTTTTTTTGCAAAACCTTTCCACTTGGATGGAGTGCAGCTCTATGCACTCTTTTTGAAGAATTGTAATAAGTGAGGAAACTTGACTTTAAAATTCAAGTCCCCTCCAATCATATCCTAGCAGGTCTATTTTTTCTCCATGGTTTCTGCTATGGCCTGCACCAAAGCCTCCAGCTCTGCCAATTGGCTTTTTTTCATGGAAGACTTGATGCTGAGCTTATTTTCTAAAATATTAAAATTCTTGCATTTTCCAAGTTCAGCCCGCATTAATTTATCACTGGCCGGCGCCCAAGAACCATTCTCAATCACAGCCACCGTACGTTTTTGCAGATTATGTGCCACAATATCAAATATCAATGCCTCCATACTAACAAAAATCCCATTGTTATAGGTAGTGGAAGCAAATACTAAATGGCTGTAACGAAATGCAGCCGTCATAATTTCCGATGCATGGGTGACGGAAACATCAAACATCATTGCCTTAATTCCTCTGTCCCATAAACGGGCTGCAAGAATTTCCGCTGCATTTTCCGTATTCCCATAGATGGAAGCGTATGCAATCACCACGCCCTCTTCTTCGGGCGTATAAGTGCTCCATTTATCGTATTTTTCCACATATTTTTCGATATCTTTTCTCCAGACAAACCCATGTAAGGGGCATAACAAACGGATTTCCAAAGCCGAAATCTTTTTTAAGATTGCCTGCACCTGGGGCCCATATTTCCCAATAATGTTGGCATAATACCTTCTTGCTTCATCCATATAGTTTTGCTCAAAATTTACCTCATCGGCAAAAATAGCACCGTTTAGTGCGCCAAAGCAACCAAAAGCATCAGCAGAAAATAAAATACCATCGGCGGTATCATAGGTCATCATGACCTCCGGCCAATGCACCATGGGCGCCATATAAAATGTCAGTTGGTGCCTTCCTGTAGAAATGACATCTCCCTCTTTTACAACAATGGCACGAGAGTCAATATCAAAATCAAAAAATTGCTTAATCATCGTTACGATCTTGGCGTTACAAATAATCTTCACGTTGGGATACCGCAGTACCACTTCCTCCAATGTAAAGGAATGGTCTGGCTCCATATGATGAACCACCAGATAATCCAGCGTTCTTTCTCCCAAGACCTCAGATAAGTTTTCAAAAAAAACTCTGCTGACCGCCCTGTCCACTGTATCAAAAAGAACGGTTTTTTCGTCCAGCATAACATAGGAATTATAAGAAACTCCATCGGGCACAGAATATACGCCTTCGAACATGGCCAACCGGCGGTCATTTCCTCCAACCCAAGTCAAATCCTCAGTAATTTTCTTTAAACAATGCATATATTTTCCCCTTTCCGTCTATAGTGGTCATCAAAAGTATCTTTTTCTTATATATTTTTACGTTCAAAAGCTTCTTTTGTTTTATGATGAATCAAAAAGGTAAGCTTGTCAATATGCTCCCTAATACTTTTCCCATTTCAGCAAAAATTTCATGCTTTGTTTGAGAGGTTGAAAAAAATCTTCCAAAAAGCAGCACGATATGATTATTATTTAATAATAATTCGCTGTAATTATTCGTTTTCCTTCTTTTTTACGAAACTTTTCTCTATATTTTTCTCATTTTTCACAAAGCATGGGAAGCCTTAGAATTTTCCGCCTTCTGCATTTCCTCTGCACTTGAATTTACCATACGCCTGTGTTATTCTAAAATAAGTATAAATACTAGGAAATGAGGATTATTTTATGAGTAAAACATTTATTCCTAAGGGCTACAACTCCACCCTTACTTTATATGAAACACAAAATGCAATCGGTTTAATTCACAACACCTTTGAAGAATGTCTTATGCGAAATTTAAATTTAAAAAGAGTGTCTGCCCCTCTTTTTGTTGACTCCGCAACGGGCTTGAATGATAATCTGAACGGCGTAGAGCGGCCTGTGAGCTTTGAAGTGCCTGCAACGGGCGTAACTGCCGAAGTTGTGCATTCCTTGGCGAAATGGAAGCGTATGGCCCTACACCGCTATGATTTCCGTCCCGGCAAAGGGATTTATACAAATATGAATGCCATCCGCAGGGATGAGGTTTTGGATAACCTTCATTCCATTTATGTTGACCAGTGGGATTGGGAAAAGGTCATTACACCCGAGGAAAGAACTCTAGAGGAATTAAAGCATACCGTACAAAGCATTGTAACCAGCATTTGTGATACCCTGGAGGTAATCAAAAAGAAATACCCCCGCATCACAACTGAGCTTTGCAGGGAAGTAGCCTTCATTACTTCTCAAGAGCTGGAGGATAAATATCCTGCTCTTACACCAAAGGAAAGAGAAAATGCTTTTGCAAAAGAGCACAAAACCATTTTCATTATGCAGATCGGCGATGTTTTGCGCTCCGGCAAACCCCATGACGGGCGGGCGCCCGACTATGATGACTGGAAATTAAACGGTGATATTTTGTTCTATAACCCCGTTTTAGACTGTGCCTTTGAGATTTCCTCCATGGGTATTCGCGTGGATGCCACAGCAATGGATGAACAGCTGAAAAAGGCAAACTGCGATGAGCGCCGTGTCCTTCCTTTTCACAAAATGCTTTTGGATGGTCAGCTTCCCGATACCATCGGCGGCGGCATCGGTCAGTCACGTCTGTGTATGCTCCTTTTAGGAAAAGCACATATCGGCGAGGTACAATCCTCCATTTGGGATCAGGAAACCATTGATTCTTGCGAAGGTGCAGGGATTGTGCTTTTATAATCAAATAATACGGTCTTGAAGCAAACACCGAATTTTATGCAGTAGGATGGCCTTCACATAATCACACGCAAAAAACCACCAAAAATAAATTGGTGGTTTTTTATATCCTATGCTTCCTTTTCTCAAAATTACGAATCCTGAAACCTTTCCTCTCTTTCCTTTAATTGCGCTAGGCGATTATTCTCAAAAATTTCCGCCAGTTTCATATAAGTGGCCGCTGTTTCCCATAGGCCAAGCTCGCCATAGCTGGTGCCTAAACGCAAGCAAACGAAGCTGGTTTCACCGCCCTCTAACCGCAAAGCATTTTCAAACCAAAAAATAGCCTGTCTCCAAGCACCCTTTTTATAAAAGTATTCCCCTAATCCGGTACAGACCGTTAAAGAAGGTGCCTCTTCTTCCCCGCAGGCCAGTAATAGCTGAAATCCTTCCTCATCAATTTCAGTTCCCCGTAAACGGCTTAACAGCTCCCTGGTGCGGTGTGCTCTTTGCTCCGCAGCCACCTCACTCTGATCCAAAAGGATAATGGATTCTGCCAAAGGTTTGATATAGGCCAAGCATTGGGAAAGTGCTTCTTCGTTTTCTATGGTTAAATATACCCCGATGGAACTCACTCCCATCACCCCCTGCTATTAAAGTATATGCAGGGACAAAATTTCTGGTTCTCAAAACAAAGAAATCCTGGGGGATTCTTCTATTTCATGCATATTAGAAGGAAAACCTTGTCAAACAAGACTTATAGCCTACAAAAAACCCGATCACTGGCTCCATAAAATGCAATAATACAGGGTGCCGACATCGCCGACACCCCCAAAGAACCCCACGAAGGGTTATTTTTATAAAAATAATTTTTTACTTGTTGCCGGCAGCTTTATAAGCTGCAATACCCTTGCCTAACAGCTCAATACCTCTTGCCATATCCTCTGCATTCAGGATATATGCAATACGCAACTCGTTTTTGCCAATGCCCGGTGTTGCATAGAAGCCTTCCGCAGGAGCATACATAACGGTTTCGTTGTTTTCTCTAAATTCTTGCAGCAAGAATACCAACAAATCTTCCGCATTCTCAACAGGAAGCTTGCAAGTAATATAGAAAGCACCGCCGGGCTTCTCGCAAATAACACCCGGGATTTTCTTCAATGCTTCATAGGAAACATTTCTTCTTTTCTCATATTCCGCTCTAACTTCTGTAAAGAAGGAAGGATCCAATCTATACAACGCAGCTGCGCCGCTCATTTCTAAAGTAGGGCAGCAAAGTCTACCCATTGCAATTTTCATAACGTTTTTCATGAGTTCTTCATTCTTGGAGATCATGCAACCGATACGAGCACCGCAAGCGGAGAATCTTTTGGAGATGGAATCAACAATGATTACGCGATCAGCCACGTCTTCATATTGACCGAAGGAGGTCATTTCTCTGCCGTCGTAAACGAATTCTCTGTAAACCTCATCCGCCAAAATCCAAAGGTCATGCTTCTTTGCGAAATCGCAGATTACTCTCATATCTTCTCTGGAGAGAATGCAACCTGTAGGATTGCCAGGGTTTACAATGGAAATCATTTTTGTTTTTTCTGTAACTGCCGCTTCCAATCTGTCCATATATGCGTATTTGTATCCATCTTCTGCATATGTAGTAACGGGCTTAATTATGCCGTCAGCAGCCTGAATGAATGTCAAATAATTTGTGTAATAGGGCTCAGCAACAATAACTTCATCGCCGGGGTTAATTAAGGATAAGAATACCAAAGTGAGCGCTTCAGAACCACCGTTGGTAATTAAAATATCTTTTCTTTCCAAGCTCATTTTAAAGGTTTTAAAGTAATCAATAATGGCATCCTGCAATTCAGGAAGTCCCGGAGATTCTGCATAAGCAAGAACCTTCTGATCAAAGCCTTTGATCGCCTCCAAAAATACGGAAGGTGTTACAATATCAGGCTGACCGATATTCAGATGGTAAATTTTTGCTCCCTTTGCCTTTGCTTCCGCAGCCATAGGATTGAATTTTCTGATAGGGGAATTCTGCATCGCTTGTACTCTGTCAGATAATTTCATTGTTATTCACTTCTCCTTCATTATTTTTCATCATAGTATGACAATAAGTAATATTTTTTTAGGCAGTGAGTATCAGCATTCATTTCATCAAAGACAATGAATGAAATAAATTTCATTTATTGTTCAATAATCCCACAAATCCAGCTAATTCTCTACCTAATTATATTTTCAGTATACCACTTTTCCTAATAAAAACAATAGTTTTAGTAAATTTTTCTACAAAATTAAAAATTTTTGGTTGTTTTTCGTATGTATTTGATAACCAGTACATGGTTTTCTGCTGAAGGTGCTTCTTCTCAATCCATAAAACCATTATTTTTTTTCATTTTCACAAGCTTCTTCTCTCAAAATGAAGCGCAAATCGTCTTTTTGAACAAATTATGAAGAAACATATTTATATAAAAATTCACAAAAGAATATACGTATTTAAAATACGCTATTTCCAATTTTTTATATCTGCCGAAACACAGGCATCTCCATCGTTTGCTTTGCAAAAGCCCCATGCAAGGCTTACATGGGGCTTTCCTTTATGATACACTATGATACACTTTCGACTTTTTCATCACGCTTTTTCTTTTCTTCCAAAGCCTTTTTCATAACCATATCTTTCACTTTCATCATACGGGTGGTTCCGGACCGCTCGTTTTCTTCCAGCTTCATTGTAATATACTTAATGGTTTCTTGATAGTTTGGAATCATTACGTTTTCTAAAGCATTTACCCGGCGACGGGTGCGCTCAATTTCCTGAGCCAAAAGCTGGGCAGTTTTTTCACTTTCCGCCAGACGCAACAACGGCTCCATTGCATTGGAAAAAGAAAGCATAGCGCTATCCAATTCACCCGAGGAGAAAGCAAGGCCGTAGGGATAAATATCCCCGCTGCTTTCTTCCGTCTGAAAATCAAAAACCGGCACATTTACGCTCATAATGTTTTTTTTGCTCACCTTCACAGCCACAGACTGCTGAGGAATCATCAACGATTCTCCCAAAACAGACTCGCTTAAAACGGCTCTTGCAATGATAAAATCCTTATAAGCGTTCTCCAAAGCAGACTCTGCCTCTTCCCGCAGACGCTTGTTTTCCCGCACGATATTTAAAAACTGCTTCATCAGCTCATCCAGCTTATCCTTCAACAGCTTGTGCCCCCTGGTTGCGGTGCGCAGCTGCTGCTTCAATCTGGTCATTTCCATACGGGTAGGATTGACGTTCAATCTAGCCATGGCTTATCACTCCCCATCTGCTAAATATTTTTCCAGATATTCGTCACGGATACGCTTCAACTCGCTCTTTGGCAGCATACGAAGCAAGCTCCATCCGGTTTCCAATGTCTGCTCAATGGTTCTGTCTGTTCTAAACCCTTGAGAAACATATTTCTTTTCAAATTCATCTGCAAACTTTGCATAGATCAAATCTATGTCAGACAAAGCGGATTCACCTAAAATCGCCATCAGTTCTTTTGCATCCTTACCACGGGAGTATGCCGCAAACAACTGGTTCATGGTATCCGCATGATCTTCTCTTGTCTTACCCTTGCCGATACCCTTATCCTTCAAACGAGAAAGGGATGGCAAAACATTGATTGGCGGCTGAATGCCTTTTTTATAAAGATCACGGCTCAAAATGATCTGACCTTCCGTAATATACCCTGTTAAGTCAGGGATAGGATGGGTTTTATCATCCTCAGGCATGGTTAAAATGGGAATCATAGTAATTGAACCATCCTTGCCCTTCATACGTCCTGCACGTTCATACATGGTTGCAAGGTCAGTATAAAGATATCCGGGATAACCACGGCGGCCGGGAACTTCCTTCTTTGCGGCAGATACTTCACGCAACGCTTCCGCATAGTTTGTAATATCCGTTAAAATAACCAAAACGTGCATTCCCTGCTCAAATGCCAAATATTCGGCGGCGGTCAATGCCATACGAGGCGTACAAACACGCTCTACCGCAGGGTCGTTTGCAAGGTTTACAAACACAACGGAACGGTCGATGGCGCCTGTTGCCTTAAAGTCATTGATAAAGAATTCCGCATCCTCAAAGGTGATACCGATGGCTGCAAATACTACGGCAAACTTAGAATCTGTACCTCGTACCTTTGCCTGACGGGCAATCTGCACCGCCAGATTTGCATGGGGCAAACCGGAGCCGGAGAAAATAGGCAGCTTCTGCCCACGAACCAAGGTATTCAAGCCATCGATGGCGGAAACACCTGTCTGTATAAATTCCGCAGGATATTCTCTTGCTGCAGGGTTAATGGGTGCACCGTTAATATCCAAGCGTTTTTCCGGAATAATCTGGGGGCCGCCGTCAATGGGTTTCCCCATGCCGCTGAATACACGTCCCAAAATATCAGGGGATACGCCGAAATCCAAGCTTTTGCCTAAGAAACGTACCTTGCTTTCCGCAAGGTTGATGCCCGTTGCACTCTCGAACAGCTGAACCAAAACGGTATCACCGTTGACTTCAAGCACCTTACATCTTCTTACCTCGCCGCTTGCCAGCTCAATTTCGCCCAATTCATCATATTTTACGCCTTCTACGCCTGTAACCAGCATAAGGGGACCGGCAACTTCTTGAATCGATCTATATTCCTTTATCATAATTCATCCGCCCCCTTACTGATCAAATCGTTGATTTCTCCTTTAATATCTCTTTCAATTTCATCGTAGCTCTTGTCTACGTTTATTTCTTCCACATATTTTGCACGGCCAATACGCTCGATGACATGCAGCTTTGTAATTTTCTGAATCGGAACGCCGGCTTTAATTGCATTCTGCGCTTCATGATAGAAGGTCAAAATCAGCTTTAGCATTCTATATTGCTTGTGCAAAGAGGTATAGGTATCTACTTCGTGGAAGGAGTTCTGGTGCAAAAAGTCCTCACGGATAGAACGAGAGGTCTCCAGAATCAATCTATCCCCATGGGATAGGGAATCCACACCAACCAGCTGCACAATTTCCTGCAACTCCGCCTCTGTCTGCAAAAGCCGCATGGCCTCCGTACGATGTGCGGAAAATTCTTCATGCACATTGATGTCTGCCCATTCATCCACCCGATCTTGGTATAAAGAATAGCTGGAAAGCCAGTTGATGGCCGGGAAATGACGTTTATATGCCAAGGAGGCATCCAACCCCCAGAACACCTTCACAATACGCAGCGTCGCCTGAGATACAGGCTCAGAGGTATCACCGCCGGGAGGAGATACGGCGCCGATTGCTGTCAGCGTACCGATTCTCTCTTCCTTGCCCAAGGAAACCACCCGGCCTGCTCTTTCATAGAACTGCGCCAAACGGGAACCTAAGTAAGCGGGATAGCCTTCCTCACCGGGCATTTCTTCCAAACGTCCGCTCATTTCACGCAGTGCCTCCGCCCAACGAGAGGTAGAGTCAGCCATCAAGGCAACACTGTAACCCATATCACGGAAGAATTCCGCAATGGTGATTCCTGTATAAATAGATGCCTCACGGGCTGCAACAGGCATATCGGAGGTATTTGCAATCAAAACGGTTCTTTGCATCAAGGACTCACCGGTACGAGGATCCTTCAATTCAGGGAACTCGTTCAAAACGTCGGTCATTTCGTTGCCACGCTCACCGCAACCGATATAAACCACAATATCCGCATCCGCCCACTTTGCCAGCTGATGCTGTGTTACTGTTTTGCCACTGCCGAAAGGCCCGGGAATGGCAGCAACACCGCCCTTTGTAATGGGGAAGAATGTGTCAATAACACGCTGTCCCGTTACCAACAGGGAGTCGGGGGATTTTTTCACCTTGTAAGGTCTTTCTCGACGTACGGGCCATTTTTGCATCATTGTCACGGAGATATCATTCCCTTTTTCATCCGTAATTACGCAGACAGGCTCTTCCACCGTAAATTCCCCTACATAAATTTCTTTTATGGTACCCTTCAAACCGAAAGGAACCATAATTTTGCAAACTACAACGGCTGTTTCATGGACAATACCAATGACATCCCCGGCTTCAACAGCATCGCCGGTTTGCTTTGCCGGCTCGAACTTCCATTTTTTGTCCCGATCTAAGGACTTTACTTCAATGCCCTTTTGAATATTTGTACCGCTTGCTTCATATAACTTTTCCAAAGGACGCTGAATTCCGTCATAAATGGTGGAAATCAAGCCGGGACCCAATTCAACGCTCATTGGCATCCCTGTGGAAACAACCTCTTCCCCCGGTCCAAGGCCGGAGGTTTCCTCATAAACCTGAATGGATGCTCTGTCTCCGTGCATTTCGATAATTTCACCTATCAGGTGTTTCTCTGATACACGCACCACGTCAAACATATTGGCGTCTCTCATGCCTTCCGCTATTACCAACGGACCCGACACCTTTACTATCGTGCCTGTTTTCATATGCTCATTCACCTACAATCGTATTTATTCGCTAAACAATATATCCGCACCAATGGCACGCTTTGCCGATTCTCTTACTTCGTTCATGCCCAGGCCCATACTTCCGCCTACACCCGGAATTACTATAATTGCGGGTAGTTCAAAATCCTTGTATTTTGCAATACTTTCCTTCGCCATTAAGCTGGCTTCCTCTGTGATATAAATAATGGCATATTCCTTTTCCGCCAGCTTATAAATTGTCTTTTTCACATCCTCTGCATTATATGCAGGGAAAATATCAATCCCCAGAGCGAGAAAGCCCAAAATACTATCCTTATCGCCTACAATTCCAACTTTAGACATAAGCCTCTCTCACCCTTTCTTTGATCGTAGCCGTATCGATATTATGCATTTTGCAAGTCATGATGATGCGAATAGATTTTGCTTCGGTTTCTTTTGCCAATATAAACGCCATTACCGGTTCCGGAGTCAAGGTTTTATATTTTGCATCCTTGATATACTCCATCAAGTAATCATCACAAGCCTTTTCAAAAAGGATAAAGCCCTGCTCCATGTACTGCTCACAAAGCTGTCCATAAGGGGTTTCCTTTAAAACTGCCGCTAAGGAATCGCTGCGGTATGCTCTGGAAAGCAACTCGAAGCTTATACTACCCCCGGGTACAAAGCTTTCCTCCAAAACCTGAAACTCTCTATCCAGCTTTTTGATGCGCAGGAGGGTTTTCAAGTTTGTGATGTCCGCCAGCATCTGGATATATTTTGAAACATAGGAATTCCCAAGCTTCGCCGCCGCCTTTTCCATGGTAGCAAAACAGGCCTTATCCAAAATGGTATCGATGTATCTTCCGTTACGGGTTTTCGCATACATACTAACGGCTTCATCCACAGCCTCACCGCTAATATTGGGCAGCTCCACATAATTTCTTTCCCGCAAATTTCTACGCAGGGTTTCTATGGGAATTGTTCCGCCTTGTATTAAAAACTTTTTGCCGCTTACCTTAGAAACTTCCTCTTTCAAAAGCACCTTAATGTTATGGTAATCGTTTTTATAGAGGAAGATATCAATCAGCGTTTCCTGAGGAATTAAACCCGCCACTGCCTGGTACGTTGCCTCAAGATGGTTGCCAATCATTTTCTCAAACTCATAGATCCCTTTGATTTGGGTTTTTCCGTAAGCGCTGTCAGAGAGTATGCGCAAAGCCTCTTCGGCTGTCCTCGCCTCTGCCATCTGCATGAGCTTTTGTTTTGTCATCAAGGAGTTTTCCATAGAGCGGACACTGGCCACAGCGAAAGGGTAAATCTTAGTTTTTGCCATCAAGAATCCCCCTCCTTAAAACAAAATTTTTGCAGCTATTTGTCGAATCTCTTCTTGTTCTACCCCGATAATAGATTCAAATGAATAGTTATATTCAATATCTCCATTTTTCAGAATAAACCCACCATCAATTTCTCTGCTTTGTTCCGAAAGAACAAAGCCTTTTTCCTGAATTACCGAAGACAAGCGTTCTCTATCCTGCTTTGCAACAATAATTTCCGTACCGATGCTCTTGTCAATCTTAGCAAGCATGGTGCCGACGGTTTCCGCATACTGGGCGTCGGGCAAGGTTTCTAAACGTTTTTTTGCCTCCGCTATAACCTCTTCCAATATGGCCTGCTTTTGCTCTAAAACCGCAATCTTGCCTTGCAGTTCTGCACCAGAAATGGCCTTTGCCTTAATTCTTTCCGCCTCTGCCTCGGCATCCTTCTTCAAAGCTTCGCTTTCACGCCTTGCCTTTTCTTCTGCCGCCTTTAAAATCGCTTCTACTTCCAGATTGGCTTTGTCTTTCACTGCCTTTGCTTCCGATTCTGCCTTCTCTATGATTTTATCGATGATAATTTTACCGTCATTCATAGGAGTGCGCCTCCTTTTCTTTCAAGTTTATCATACCTGGATGCTGTTGAGCATCAGGAAGGAAATGAGCAAAGCCAATACCGCATATGTTTCAACCATTGCTGCAAAAAGCATACCCTTTGCCAACTCGCTGGGCTTTTTACCAACCAGCATAATACCTGCTGCTGCCGCTTTGCCCTGGGCAATACCAGAATAAATACCTACAAGACCGATGGGCAAGGAGGCTGCAAAGATGCCTGCTCCTTGAATCATGGTTAACTCAACCATTCCGTCGCCGCCCAAAAGACCAACCTTAACCATTACCAAAAAGGCAATCAAAAGTCCATAAATGCCCTGTGTGCCGGGCAGAGCCTGTAACAATAATACCTGACCAAATTTGTTAGGATCTTCGGAAACAACCCCCGCTGCCGCCTCGCCGGCAACACCAACGCCAATGGCACTTCCAATACCCGCAAGAGCAGCAACTGCCGCACCTGCCAACGCTAAAAATTCACCGCTGAATAAACTCTCAACCATTATTCTTCTCCTCCTTAAGTATCTTGATATATTTCGTTCTTCTTTCAAAAGGTGCAAAGGGTCTGCCACCGCCGGTATAGAATTTTCCAAAAAACTCTACATACTGCAATCTGCAAGAATGGACAAAAGCTCCCAACGCATTAATTCCTATATTAAAAATTGTACCAAATACAAATGCAATCAGTAAAATAATTGCACCCTTTATTCCGCCGCCTGCCAAAGACCCAAGGGTATTGATAACCTTTGCAACAACACCCGTTGCCAAACCCAACGCAAGAAGTCTGGAGTAGGAAAGAACATCGGATAAATACCCTGTAATGCCGTAAAGGCTGCCTAAACCGCCTGTAATTTTACCGAAAATACTCTTTTTGCTTCTTCCGCCGGTTAATATGACACCAACGGCACCCACAATAGACATAACCTTGCCAATGGCAGCAATGGCCGGAGGCAAGCTGCTGCCAAGTCCAAATACAACCAGACCGATCAACAAAATATACCAAAGCCCAATATCAAACAATGCATCCAATGGATGGCCGTCTCTAATCAGCATATATGCCTGAATCCCCATGCCGACAAATAAATGAATTCCGCCAAAAATCAAGGAGAAAATCAATAATTTCATTGGCTCTGCCAGAGGGTCAAACCAAAGCGGATTGATTGTGACCTCCGCATTGAACAAAGTCTTTGCCGCCACCGGTATGAAATCACCAAACCAACCGCCGAATAATGCGCCCCAAATAAAAGTGGATATGCCGCAATAGAAGAACATTTTTATCATGCGATAGGTCATACCTTCTAATTTAAACTTCTTTAATATCATCCAACAAACAACCGCTATGATGATACCATAAGCCGCATCACTCAGCATCATACCAAAGAATATAAAATAAAATGGCGCCAATAGCCTGGTAGGATCAATATCATGCCTGGATGGTAAGCTGTACATATTGGTAACCGCTTCAAATGGTGTAGAAAGCCCGCCATTGTGAAGATAAACAGGAATCTCTTCCTCCGGTTCCGGATCCTTGATATCATAGTAGAACTCATATTTCTTCAAAAGTGCTTCTACTTGGGGCTGGGCTTTTTTAGGCATCCATCCGTCAAAGTAGAACACCATCTCGGTACTTAGCATATCCCCGACAATTTTCGCTCTGTCCAAGCGCATATTCAAGCTGTCATAAAGAAACTCAATATTTTTTTTGGCACTTGATAACTCACCCAAAATGGCTTCTTTTGCGTAAATTCTCTGTTGAAACTCTTCTATTTCTTGTTCATACCGTTTTACAACCTCTGCCGGCGTTCCCTGATGCTCTGTAAAGGAAACAGGATTAAACGCAAATTCTCGCAGTGCTTCATAAACTTGCTCCCGTTCCTCTTTTAAGCAAAGAAAAGAGAGATACATCTGCTGTGTGTCTGTGTTGATTTGCCGCACAACTGCAGAGGGTGCTTTTTCCAATACCGTTTGTAATAGGTCTTCAAATTTTGTTTTTACGCCAACGGTACCATAGATTATTGCTGAACATTTTGTTTCCTTCGTTTGTAGAGGCATATCCAAGCCTATCCATGGCTTCAGCCCTGCAATAACGCCTTTTAACCGGTTGATTTCATTCTGCCCATCCGTTATTTGCTTGTAGCACATAACTGCCGTATCCACGTTCATTTCCGTTTCTGTTTTGTTATGATTCATATAATTTACAAAATCCTCACGGTCTATTTCTTCTCGAACATGAAACAAAGGCTTTTTTTGTGTATCATAGCGGTTCAGCGCTTCTAATGCAGTGCTCGCCCGGACAATGTCGGCTTCCAAACGGGAAACATCCGCACTGTTACTGGTTCTAAAAATATCCGGCATCCATTCTTCATCGTTTACCGTGCCCTCTTGGGAGTTGATTTCCACAACCCCTAGGTGCATCAGCTCGTGAATAAACGGTGTACGACCGATATTTAGACCAATGACAGTAAGCTTTCGCATCTCAACGACTGCCATACACTCCCACAACCCTTCCAATTACCGCCTGAATTGCTTCTTCCTTCTTTTTTTCTGCCTGTTCTTTAATTTGTAAACAAATACTTTCTGTATCCTTCTGAATATTCTGGATTTCGACGCGGCTTTCTTCCTCTGCTTGCTTGGCAACAAGTTGCATCAGTTCCTTGGCCTGCTGCTGAACCTGCTGCAACAATACTTCTCTTTCCTTATGCGCATCTTTAACCAAAGCCTCCGCATCTTCCGCAGCTTGCTTTGCAATCTGACCGGCCCGTTCCTCAGCCTCTACGATGCTTTTTAGGATCTCATGAGCCATTACCATCACCTCTCTTGTTTACAATTCGCCATACAAATTGTATAATTTTCACCACTGTTCGGAAACGAGCCTCTTTTGTTAAAGATATAACACTTCATGCTTGTAAAAAAAGAAGAGGACGCACCGGGTTTTTTTGCCTGATTTTTCATAATTATATGAATACAAGACAGCTTTACCTGCGAAACTTCTCAAGAATTATGGTTTTCTTATGGCTTCGCATGGTATGTATTAATTATAAAACATACCTCAGTTTAAATAATAAATTATTTACCTTGTATTGTCAATAACTCTTTGCCTTCCGGCAGTGCGGTAATATTTTATCGTCACATCAAATAATTGTTAAATTTAAATCACTATATTATTTCATTTTAAATCCTTCTGTTGAGTTTAAAGGGTTTGCTAATGGTAGTTTGCGTGCAATCTATTCGCACCCTATTTTTTTAACTGGCATTATAAACACATGAAAAATTTCACATTTATAATTATTGCACAATAAATTAGCTATTTTTTTGTACATATTTACTACTTCGCTAATTCTTTTTCGCTCTATTGTCTGTCTGACAATGAAATATTTTTCACTCTTTTCCTTAAGCTTGTCCCTCACACCCTTTTTTCTTTCAATTTGCACAAAAGAAGGCCGAATTTGTGTCAAAAAGCCTATACGCTTCCTGCGTGTGTTTTGGCTATACAGCGGGCAGCAAACTTTCTTTTTTCCCAAGGCAGAAGGGCACTTTGCCATATCTTTTTCTTCATATTGCAAAAAAAGATGTGTGCTCCTTGCTTAAGGCTGCCACTCCCTCCTTCCAAAAATGTACATATGTAAAAATGCACAAATGTATCAGATTTTTTATCACATCAAAAAGAGCAGCCGGCGCTCCCACAAAAATAGGCAACTTTGTCTTTTCCCGGAATCCGGATAAAACCATTTCTTTTTTCAAAATGCCTGTCTTTCCGGCAGTTGTAATCTCTGTTCATGGGTTCGCCTCCTCTCTGTGCCTTTTGCATATTTCTTTTTTATTTTGCCGCTTCCAAAAGTGCAGTCAGCTCTCCTTCTGAAAAATCGTATTCTTTTCCGCAGAAATGACAATGGAGGTTCGCTTTTTTATCTTCTTTCGCGATTTTTTCCAGCTCTTCTTTTCCAATGCTGATTAAAGCCTTTTCCACCCGTTCTTTGGTGCAGTTGCAATAAAATTCCGTAGGTACCGTATCTAAAATCTTCATATCCAAGCCTTCCAGAATCATGTTCAAAATCCCCTCGGGTGTTTGTCCCATATCTAACAAATCCGTAATGTAGGGAATGGTGTTGAGCCTTGTTTCCAGCTTAGAAATGATCTCCTCTGAGGCATCCGGCAAAAGCTGTATTATAAACCCGCCGGCACAGCGAATCGAAGTATCTGTATCCACCAAAACACCCAAACCAACGGCGGAAGGTGTTTGCTCGGACTGAGCATAATAATACGTCAAATCCTCGGCGATTTCCCCGGAAACAAGTTGAATTCGCCCTGCATAAGCCTCTTTTAAGCCAATATCCTTTATGACACTCATATACCCTTCGCCAATGGCACCGCTGACATCCAACTTGCCCGGATACTTCGATGGAATCTCCACGTTGGGTTGAAACACATACCCCTTTACTCTGGCCTTGCTGTCCGAGGTAACAACCGCACCCTTTAATGGCCCAAGCCCTCTAATTTGCAGGGTAATTAAATCCTTTTCCCCTTTGAGCATACTCCCCATCATTGCCGCCGCCGTCAGCATTCTGCCCAGTGCCGCCGATGCAACGGGGGAGGTATGATGCACCTCTCGGGCATACTGCACCAATTCCCCCGTGGTTGCCGCAAATGCCCGTATGCTGCCGCCTCCTGCCACCGCTCTTACAATATAATCACTCACTTACTAATCCTCCTTTGCCTGCGCCACAAAAAAATAGCGTTGGCTATCCTCTTTTGCTTCTTCAAAACAATAACCGTCATACACATGCAATAAATGAAAACCGCTTTCTTCAAGCTGCGCCTTTATCTCTTCCATACTGTAAGCCCGTTCATAGTGATACTCCTCCACACGCTCATAAACCTCTTCATGCTTGCGGCGTTTAAAAAAATTCACATAATATTCGTTGATGCTTGTGTCCTCAACAAAGGTATTTTCCCAAAAATAAGCGGCGTCCTCCGTGGTAGCGGCATAGGTTTTGTTCCCCAAAACCTCTTTAAACTTATATGCCGTGTTCATATCAAATAAAAACAGCCCCTTTTCCGTCAAGTGTTTTCTTATGGATAAAAAAGTTTGGAAAAGCGCGCCGTCCTCCGTTAAATAATTTAAGGAATCGCATAGACTCAAAATACAGTCCGCCTGATACCCCAACTCCAACGTTATCATATCCTGACAAAAAAAAGGTATGGAAATCCCCTGGGAAAATGCTTTTCTTTGGGCTTCCGCCAGCATTTCCTCGGAAATATCCACCCCTACAACGGCATAGCCTGCTTCCGCCAGAGGAATTGTTATATTCCCCGTTCCACAACCCAGATCAATCACGCTTTCCGGCTTCTGATCAAGCCGTTCCCATAAATTTTGAATAAATTGCACCCACTGGGGATACGTAACTTCATCCATAAATCCATCATAGACAGATGCAAAACCCTCATATGCCTTCATGTTTCCTTCTCCCGTATTCTTCGCCTACCAATGTTTAACATTTCTACTTATTATAGCTTTTCCTCCGGTGTATTGCAAGAATTTTTCCCCTTTGCAGCCTCCCTTTTCTTTTTCCCCATAATACCGCCAATGCGCCCGCTTTCCTTGGCCGTCAATCCTTTCCATCCCACCTGCCGAACCTTTTCCGTAAGCCCCAGCTCCTCAGCAATTTCATACTTCATGGCAATATCTTGTTTTTCCGCCGGGGTTAATTCCTTCTTCTGTCCCATAACAACGCTCCCTTTCGTTTTTTAGTAGTATTGCCATTTTTTCAAAAATTTTTCCATACTATGTCTCTGTGAAAAAAAATATTGTCTATGAACGAAAATCATTTGACATATTTCCGTTCTGATGGTAGACTAGGAATTAAATACATAGTTCTAAATGTAGAGGTGCGTTTTTCATGAGTACACGGGCGAATATCATAAAGGGATAGAGGCCGTCCGCCGAAAGGGGCAAACGCCGAAGGGAGAAAAGCCTTATCTTTTTTTCTCTGGTCGTCCGGTTAAGAGCCGTGCGACTGTCATTGGAATTTCCAATGGAGCGCTACGAAACTGATTTTTTGCAGTATAATCCTTTTGTTATATGCAAAATCTGAAGTCGGCGCTTGCCGGCTCTTTTTTGTTTCTACAAAAAGTGCGGCTTTAGAACACAACAAACGCGAAGAATTAGAAGCACCCATCGCAAAAAGCATTACAAATGCAGCGAAAGTGCCAAAAAAGCAGCTACCGTTTTTTAGTTTCTTTGCACATAGTCGCATAGTACACATTATAATAATAAAGAAAGAAGGAAATTTAAGATGAAAAAAATTAATTTGGCGGTTGTTGGAGCGACAGGTATGGTCGGCCGTACATTTTTGAAGGTTTTGGAAGAAAGACAGCTTCCCATTGAAAATTTTTATGTTATGGCTTCCAGTCGCTCTGCCGGAAAAGCAATTGCATTCAACGGAAAAGACTATATTGTGGAAGAGCTGACCGAGCATTCCTTTGATAAAGCAATTGACATTGCCCTGTTCTCTGCAGGCGGCAGCATAAGCGAAAAATTTGCGCCCATCGCAGCAGCCCATGGATGCATTGTCATTGATAATAGCTCCCAATGGCGCATGAACCCGGAGGTACCCTTAGTTGTGCCGGAAGTAAACCCCGCGGATATTGCTTGGCATAAAAACATCATTGCAAATCCCAACTGCTCTACAATCCAGGCAGTGGTTGCATTAAAGCCCTTGGACGACAAGTACAAAATCAAACGTGTCGTATATTCCACCTATCAGGCAGTAAGCGGTGCAGGCCTTGCCGGTTGGAAGGATTTAGAAAATGGTTTAAAGGGAGAAGAACCTCAAAAATTCCCTCATCCCATTGCAAATAACTGCTTGCCTCATATTGATGTGTTTTTAGAGAATGGGTATACAAAAGAAGAAATGAAAATGGTTGATGAAACCAGAAAAATGCTTCATAATAATGACCTTAAGGTAACAGCAACCACGGTTCGTGTTCCTGTTTTCAATTCTCATAGCGAGTCCATCAATGTGGAATTTGAAAATTCCTTTGAATTAGAGGATTTAATCAAAACATTAAGGAATGCACCGGGTATTGTACTGTTAAATGACTCCAAAAATAATGAGTACCCTTTGGCACAAAGTGCTACAGGACACGATGAAGTTTATATCGGGCGTATCCGCCGTGATGAAAGTGTAGAAAATGGTGTAAACCTTTGGGTTGTAGCCGATAACATCCGTAAGGGTGCGGCCACAAACGCAGTGCAGATTGCAGAACAAATTATTAAAAATATGAACGCATAACTTATAAACAAAAACGATGGAGGTGCTTGCATTATGTCAATTTTTACTGGCGCAGGTGTTGCTTTAGTAACTCCTACATTCCCCGATGGTACTGTCAACTTTGAGAAAATGAAAGAACTGATTGAATTTCAGCTTGCCAACGGTACCGACGCACTGATTATTTGTGGTACAACAGGTGAGGCATCCACTTTATCTGACGAAGCACAAATTGCCTGCGTGCGCTATGCCGCTGAGGTTGCAAAGGGCCGGGTACCCGTAATTGCCGGAGCTGGCAGCAACGATACCGCCCATTGCATTGATCTGGCAAAGGGCTGTGAAACTGCCGGGGCTGATGCCGTTTTACTGGTTACGCCTTATTATAACAAGGCAACGCAAAAGGGCTTGATTTTGCATTATACCGCCGTTGCCGAAAGCCTTACAATCCCCATTATTCTGTATAATGTTCCGGGACGCACGGGCTGCAATATTGCACCAAAAACCGTTTTGGAGCTCTCTAAGGTAAAAAATATTGTTGCCATAAAAGAAGCCAGCGGCAACCTGTCCCAGATTGCAGAGGTTGCGGCCTTGGTTCCCCCGGACTTCGATATTTACAGCGGAAATGACGATCAAATTCTGCCCATCCTTTCCTTAGGCGGCAAAGGTGTCATTTCTGTTTTGTCTAATATTGCGCCAAAGCAGACCCATGATATGGTTGTAAAATTTTTAGGCGGCGATTTAAAAGGAGCCATTTCCTTGCAGCTGGACGCCATTGATTTAATTTCCGCCCTGTTCTGCGAAGTAAATCCCATCCCCGTAAAAACGGCCTTAGGCTTAATGGGCTATGAAGTCGGCCCCTGTCGTATGCCCCTTTGCGCCATGGAGGATAAAAATTTAGAAACATTAAAGAAAGCAATGAAAGACTACGGCTTGATTGGATAAAATAAAAAGCGGCAAAGATTCTTCTTTGCCGCTTTTTCACAATTGCTGAAAAATACCCACTATAAGGAAGGCGAAGCTGCTTCGCCAAAGGGACAAGCTTTTTGAATCTATCATGCAAAAAGCAAGGATAAGGTTTGATTTTAAAGGAGTGTACAATATGATTCAAATTATAATACACGGCTGCGGCGGTAAAATGGGCCGGGTTGTGGCTGAACTTGCGGCAAACGATGATGCCTGCCAAATTGTTGCGGGGATCGACCCCCGTTTACCTGCGGCGGATTTCCCCGTTTTTGCAACACCCGATGCTTGTACGGTGCATGGGGATGTTATTATTGATTTTTCTACCGCAGCGGCAGTACCCGCCTTGCTTGCCTTTGCAAAGGCGAAAAAAATCCCCGTGGTTGCCTGCACCACGGCCCTTAGTGATAAAACCATGGATTTACTGAAGGAGACGTCTAAAAGCGTTGCTGTTTTAAAATCAGCAAATATGTCTGTAGGTATAAACCTTCTGATGGATCTGGTGCAAAAGGCGGCAAAAGTATTATATGATGCAAATTTTGATATTGAAATTGTAGAAAAGCATCATAACCAAAAAATTGATGCCCCCAGCGGTACCGCCATGGCATTGGCAGATGCCATCAACCAAGCCATGGAACAGCAATTTCATTATATTTATGACCGTTCTCAAACAAACGAAAAAAGAGACCAGAAAGAAATCGGCATTCATGCCGTCAGAGGCGGAAATATTGTGGGCGATCACGACGTTATTTTCGCCGGTAGAGACGAAGTGATCGAACTGACCCATAAAGCTACCTCCCGAGAGGTTTTCGCCGTAGGCGCCGTAAAAGCCGCTAAATTTTTGGCATCCCAAGGCCCCGGGCTTTATTCCATGAAAGACGTTTTGGCCTAAAAAAAGCCCCCTTGTAAGGATTGAACTGAACCAGTAAAAACGGACAATAGACAAAGGCCCCCTGATGTAGGATAATAAACTACACTAGGGGGCTTTGCTATGAAACGAACATATACGCACATTAAAGTAATAGAAGATCAAATGATTGAGCTACGGCAATCAGGTAAAACACGGCAGGAAATCGCCGATGAATTAGGGTTTACGGAACAGCAGATTAAACCATAACAAATCACAAGCAAGGCTG
>ENA-UOOM01000132-UOOM01000132.1-fermentation-metagenome-genome-assembly--contig:-NODE-132-length-95012-cov-51.322241_pt1 | contig 95012 bp, 86 predicted proteins | sample MGYA00245781_ERZ724031 | MGnify/ENA primary metagenome ERZ724031 (study PRJEB28704, sample SAMN03018317) | fermentation metagenome | biome: anthropogenic terrestrial biome; feature: soil; material...
TGAGCTACTTCCGCAACAAACCCATTTTTTGCGAGTGCAAATGTAAAGATGTTTCTCCGCTTTTCAAAGCATTTTGGCCAAATTTTACAAATTGACGGGCAATTTCCTTAGTTGATTGCATAAAGCAGATCTGGAGAAGGGTCAGTTGGTTATACGATAAACCCCATTTTGCCTCATCACGCGATAACTTTGTAACGCTTCGGTGGCCGGTCCTCTCTCCGGCGCACCAAAGCCGGACATAATATCACCGAACGTATTGCCATACATTGTAACGAACACAGATCCACACTCGGGACATTTTGCTTTTCCGTCATCACGCGGTTCTACTCTTATATGTTTGTCGTCTTCATAGGGACAACAAAGATCATAAGCATAAATGCCATTGCCGGTGGCATCGGTTACCACCAACAAGCCGGCATAGCCAAAACGGTCGGAATCCACACGCCGGTCTTTCTCTGTAAAGATTTTATATGACAGCGCATTGTTCAAAATATGATCATAACTGCGTAAGTCAATGGTAAAATTGACAGGCGCAAAGGGAATAGTGAATTCGTCCGTTTCATCAGTGCAACCCGTGAAACAAAACAATCCTGCGAGCATGATCACCAGGCAACAGATCAACCGAAAATGCATGTATGCAGCATTCCGACTCTTAACAATATGGTAATGATTACAGTGTAGCACCGTCGAGAATCGCATCTATCTGGTTTAATTCTTCTTCAGTGAAAGCAAGGTTTTCCAGCGCTTTCAAATTATCGTTCAGCTGTTCTATATTGCGTGCGCCCACAATAAGGGAAGTAACCCTCTCGTCTCTTAATGCCCAAGCCAGTGCCATCCCAGCCATTGTCTGGCTCCGTTGTCCGGCGATCTTATTAAGCATCTTCACCTTCTCCACCAGTTCACCGGTAACCTGTTCCTGTCGAAGGAATCCGGCAGGATCTGCTGCACGGGAATATGCAGGAATGCCGTTGAGGTATTTATCGGTAAGCACTCCCTGCGCCAACGGAGAAAATGCGATGAAGCCCGATCCGTATTCTGCAGTGATATTCAGAATCTCTTCTTCTGGCTTGCGGTTGAACATGCTATACTTATCCTGAAAGATAAGACAGGGCACATCCCGTTCTTTCAGATAGTTCATTGCTTTGCGGGCCTGGAGAGGCGGGTATTTTGAAATCCCCACGTAGAGCGCCTTGCCTTGACGGACGATATCCACCAAAGCCTGCATGGTCTCTTCCACCGGTGTAGCGGGGTCATATCGGTGGGAATAAAAAATATCGAAATACTCCAATCCGGTGCGTTGCAGGCTCTGGTTGATGCTCGCCATAATGTTTTTCCTCGATGAGCCATCGCCGTAGGGACCATCCCACATGAGATGCCCCGCTTTGGACGAAATAATCATCTCGTCACGATGGAAAGCGAGGTCCTTTCTGAGAATTTTGCCGAAATTCATCTCTGCCGATCCGGGAGGAGGCCCGTAATTGTTCGCCAGGTCAAAATGGGTAACTCCCTTTGCGAAAGCCTGTAGAATCATTGCACGTGATGTTTCATAGTCCGCGGCATGTCCGAAATTATGCCATAGTCCAAGGGATATTTTGGGCAATTGTAATCCGCTGTTGCCACAATAAGCATAGTCCATAGCGTCTAAATAAAAGATAAAAAAATTACTGCAATCTCTTCTCAATATCCTGGTCGGAAATCATACTTATTACACGTTGTCCATCGGGTGTATACGTGGGCGTTTTTGATGCAAAAAGCTGACTTACAATAAGAAGCATCTCTTCCGATGTCAATATTCTTCCATAGGGAATAGCTGTCATACAGGCAAAAGAAAGTGCCATCGACTCCTGTATCTCTGCCTTAACGTCGCTTCCCGTTTCCATGCTTTTTCCGATAATTGTCCGGATAAGAAGTGCCGCATCCAAATTTTCAATTTCGGACGGCACACCCTGCACAGCAAAACTGTGATTACCCAAGTGGCTCAACTCAAAGCCCAAAGCTTCCAAATCATCCTTGAGGGATGGCAATGAGGCAGCTTCGGCTGCCGACAATTCGAGTACTTCCGGAAATAACACACGTTGCGTCACCCCTTTCCTGTGCCTTATTTGCTCCATGTACCTATCGAAAAGTATACGCACATGTGCTTTGTGCTGATCAATGATCATCAGCCCCGATTTCACGGAAGTGAGAATATATTTTTGTTTATACTGATAATGTTCAGGATAAAGTTCCGTCTCCGGGTGATCAGAATTTGTTCCGGGACTTTTAAAAAGATTTCCCTGTACATGGATTTCCACTTCGGGTTTCAGTTCCTTTTCCTTCTCAAAACCTTGGTACAATTGTTCCCATCCAAATGCGGGGGGGGAAAAAGATTTACTTTCCGGACGTGGGTTGTGAAAAGGATTATAACCTGAGTTCACATTCACCCTCGGCATGGGTGCACTACGCGAAGGATCATAAATAGGAATCTCCGGTGCATCGTCGGTATCAAAGTCAATGCTGGGAATAGCATTGAATTTACCCAGGGACTCCTTTACCGTAACCATGAGAATCTGCCAGAGGGCCTGTTCATTTTCAAACTTTACCTCTGTTTTTGTGGGATGGATATTGACATCGATCGTATCGGGGTCCACCTGAAGATAAATGTAATAGCCCGGCTTTTCGTTCGCGGCAATCAACGGCTCAAAAGCCGTCATCACCGCCCTGTGAAAGTAAGGGTGACGGATATAGCGGTTGTTTACGAAAAAAAATTGGCTAGCTCTCCCTTTCCGGGCAAATTCAGGGCGGGCTACGTATCCGTGAATTTTACCGAGCGTGGTCTCTTCATTTATCTCAATCAACTGCTGGCTGACACTCTTCCCCTCCAGCTGCACGATACGTTGCCGCAAGCCCGCTTTAGGCAGATGTAGCGTTTCAAGATCATTCTCGACGAGGGTAAACTCAATATCAGGATTCACCAACGCAATACGTTCAATTTCAGAAAATATATTACGACGTTCTGTCTCGTTCGATTTCAAAAATTTCCGACGTGCAGGGACATTGAAAAAGATGTTCTTCACAGAGACTGATGTTCCCTCAGCACAGGAAATGAGCTCCTGCTTTTCCAGCCTCGAACCGTTTATTACCACCAGTGTACCTAATTCATCTTCTTCGCGGCGGCTCTTTACCTCAATCTGCGATATTGCAGCAATGGAAGGGAGCGCCTCACCACGGAATCCCATCGTGGTAAGCGAAAATAGGTCATCTGCATTTTTTATTTTTGATGTTGCATGACGTTCAAAAGCCATCCGTACGTCGGTACCCGACATGCCCTTTCCGTCATCAATCACCTGAATGAGCGTACGTCCTGCATCTTTAATGTATATCCGGATATGCGATGCTCCGGCATCGAGCGAATTTTCCACCAACTCCTTCACTACCGATGCAGGTCGTTGAATTACCTCACCCGCAGCAATCTGGTTAGCGATGGAGTCTGGAAGAAGATGTATGATGTCTGGCATAAAATGAATGTCTGATTCCTATCCCAATAACCAGAACAAGAAAATTGCAAAAAGAATGATTAGTATAATTATAAGTAACCCGTTATTGGAAAAAAAAGTACCCTGACCCGAAGCTTCCCGCACCTTCCTTTTTTTCAGATGACGGGTTTGCGAGATAAATTCAGCCTTGAAATCTTTCCGCTCCGCAACTTTTTTTTCGGATACGGCCGGCTGTATACCCATTTCTTTTTTTATCTCTTCGATCCGGTTTTGCAGTTTCTCCTTACGTGCATCTTCCTCCGGATCATGAAGGATAGGCGTATAATTAAATTTACGCGGCTTTCTGTTATTATAGAAAAAAAAAGTGCCCATAAGTGAAAAGTATTTTAGTTGTTACAAACATAGGGAATCCCGTGACGATTTACAAGCCCGGTATTCTTACAACGTAATGTCCTCTCTCTCGAAACGCCGTTGACGTTGTTCCACTGCTTCCGAACTGCGTCGTTGATTGCTGCGGAAAATATCACTGGGTCCCGCCGGACGTAAATAATCGAGCCAAACGAAGCCTTTCAGGCGTGAATCCTCCGGTTTCAGCTGAGGCAAAGGGGTTGTTACAGCAGTGGTGGACGACCACAGCTTCAACCGTTTGATCTGTTCGTTTTCAATATCCATGGAAAGATAAGCACTCTCCGTTTTGTTTAAACCAATGATGGTACTGTCTTTCTCTACCAGATAATAGAGAGACTCAGCATTGCCTTCCACCAGCACATGATAAAGATCACCATCACGAAAGAAAGCTGTCATATCCCTCCCGCTCAACTGATTATATTGCTGTTGTTTTCCTCTGTCCTGAATGGCCAGCGCATAATCCTTCACAACTGCTTTTTCTATGGTGGAGTCGTTCAAAAAAACATTTATCTGATTTCCCGAAATCTGGTTGTTTTTGTTCCAGACCACCGGATCGCCAATCATATACACCATGGAATCACGCGAAGAGTAATGCAATGAGTCGCATATTCCCTGTAGATCGGTACGAAAAAAACGCACCTGATAGTAGGCTTTGATATCACGGTGCACAGAATCGGTGATCATCACCAACGTGTCTCCATGCACGTACAGGCTCTCCTCCTGCGAGTAGTCGATGGCGAAAGCCGAATCGGTGGCCAGTCCGTATTCAGTTTTTTCGTTATAAAATCCATAGTTCCCCTGGAGAATGGCCTTTCTCTTTTTGTCCTCAAGGAACATGTTGCCAAAGACCTCCCCCTCCCCGGTCTGACGGTTATAGAGAATAGTATCGCCTATGAGGACTTTGGTCCCGTCGTTGCTGTAAACTTCCGAACGGTCCAGCAGTCGCGATTCTTCGGTCACCGTGTTATACCATCCGTTACTGGTGTACACGTAACCGCTATCTGACACAATGCGAGAAGGCCCCAGGATGTCGGCGTATTTCGTTTCAGTATTGTATTTCAACGTATCTGCATAGATGATATAATCCTCGTTTACCAGTTTTACGCTGTCGCTGAACAATGCCTGTTTGGTATCGGGACTATACTGTCCCCAAAACGATGTCAGTTCATTTTCTTCGTCTACCAGCATCCCTCCCTCAAAATAATAACCGAGATTCATCATCCTGTCGTAATCGAGGCTATCGGTAAAAAGTGTAGCTGTACGGTCTTCCATCCGGATATTATTCCGAAGTTGTGCCAGACGGGTGTTGCCGTCATAATGAAGATAGTCTCCATATACAAAGATGGTATCTCCCTGTTCCATGCGCACGTTACTGAATGCCTCGAATGAGTTGGTCTGCTGATAGAGATAGGCACTGTCGCAATACATAAAGGCACCTTCGTGAAAAAACGTAACGTTGCCAGTCAGAATTTCGGCATCAAAGCCGCTTCGTTTACTCCACAAGTCGGCCTGCCTCAACTCGATGATGCGGGTATCAGGCTCTGTTGATGGAGGTTCTGAAGGAGGTTGCAGCGCCTGTGTTGCAGCTAATAAAACAAAAAGGATTATTTTAGCCATCCCTTATATTTGAGTTCACACCCCTGCCATGCAGGGTCTATACGGACATATGTTTTGCCGATTTTCTCCTGAAGCCACTCATCCACCAGCTTCTGCTGTCTGGCGTTTTCCGCCATTTGTTTAACAATCTGGTAGTCGTTGTTGATATTGGCCTTATGCCCTTCATTACGTGCGGAGATCTTCACCATCGCCGCCACCTGTCGTCCTTTCTCGTTGAGCATGATAAACGGTTCAGAGACCTCACCCTCTTTCATTTCGCCCGCAACTTTTGCGATGTCCTGATTCAGTTCGTTCAGGGCAAAACGCGGGGTTCCGCCATTGGGTCCCCGGCTATTGTTCACCATGATTCCCTTGTTGTTGCGCGTGTCTTTATCAGCCGAAAGGAAGGTAGCAGCCTCATCGAACGTGATCTTTTTCTGTAAGACTCCGCTGCGAATAGAATCAAGCCTCACCAGTGCTGTGTCGAGTGACTCCTGTGGAACTTTGGGTTTCAGCAGAATATGCCGGAAATTACCCATATCTCCCCTACGCTCTACCAGCTGGATGATGTGAAATCCATATTCCGTTTCAACAACATTCGACACCTTTTTCGGATCGTTCAGGGAAAAGGCAACATTGGCAAACTCGGGAACCAACTGCGAACGGGTCATAAATCCCATTTCACCTCCTTTAATCGCAGAGGGATCCTCGGAATGCAGCAGCGCCAGAGTAGAGAACTCCCTTTCTCCGTTGTTTATCTGATTCGTGTATTCACGCAATCGCTCTTTCACCTTGTCAATTTCTTCAAGAGGGACTTTCGGTTCCACCGTGATGATCTGCACTTCCAACGTTGTAGGGATGAAAGGCAAGCTGTCCTGTGGAAGGCTGTTGTAATATTTCCTTATCTCCGAAGGGGTCAGTTGTACACTTCCGAAGTGTTTCTGCTGCACGCCCTCCACGAGTTGCTGTTCGCGTATTTGTTCACGCAGGTCTTCCCTGATGCCGGCAATGCTTTTTCCATAATATTCTTCGAGCCGCTCCACAGAACCCGTGGAAGCGATATATTCATTGACCAGATACTCGAGTGTACGATTCACATTGGACTCCTGCACTTCAATACTGTCCAGTTTGGCCTGATCCAGAAAGAGCTTCCGGATGGCCAGCTGCTCAGGAATAAAACAATAGGGATCCCCCTCAATGCGCTGATTCTGCATCAGGATCTCCTTACGGTATTCTTCCACCTCCGATTTCAGGATGGCTTCGTCGCCCACAACCCAGACAATCTCATCGATTATATTATTTTGTGCCACAAGAAAATGTGTGGCAGACAACAAAATCAAAAAGAACAATATTTTCAAGGAATACTTCATATTAATTGATTTACCGATTTAGCCGTATGGAGACTCAGTCGTTTCGTTACAGAATCCACCGCCTCTTTTTTAATTTAACATCCGTGCTCGTTTAACAAGTTAATTCACCTAGTATAATTGATGTAAAAGTAATGATAATCCCCTTAGCAGCCAAACGACTTGATGGTTAAAAGTAGTTATAAGCGCAGAGACACCACTTGTGGTGTCTCTGCTAAATGTTTCCGCTGTGGGCAGTTATCCTTCAATGGCTGCCTGTGCGGCTGCCAGGCGTGCAATGGGTACGCGGAAAGGAGAACAGGAAACGTAGTTCAGACCCACGGTATGGCAAAACTTCACCGATGTAGGTTCACCGCCATGCTCTCCGCAGATGCCGCATTTCAGGGTAGGCTTCACTTCGCGGCCCTTCTGTACAGCCATGCGTACAAGCTGCCCCACTCCGTTCTGGTCAAGGACTGCAAAAGGATCCTGTTTCAGGATTCCCTTATCGAGGTACATTGGTAGAAACTTGGCCACATCGTCACGACTATAGCCGAAGGTCATCTGAGTCAGGTCGTTCGTGCCAAAAGAAAAGAAATCGGCCTCCTTGGCGATCTTGTGTGCCGTAAGAGCAGCACGCGGAATTTCGATCATTGTACCGATCTTGTATTCCACCGAATCACTCTTTTCCGCAAACACCTTCTGGATAGTATTCTCGATGATCTCTTTCTGTGCCATGAACTCATAAACGATTCCGGTGAGGGGAACCATGATCTCCGGGATAACCTGGAGGCCCTCTTCTTTCAGCTCGATAGCGGCTTCTATGATAGCGCGAGTCTGCATTTCGGTAATCTCAGGGTAAAGGTTGCCGAGACGACAGCCACGTAACCCAAGCATCGGATTGGATTCCATAAGCCCCTCCACACGTTCGTGAATATCTTTGTAGGAGATGCCCATCACTCTTGCCATCTCCATCTGTCCTTTTTCATCGTGAGGAACAAACTCGTGCAACGGAGGATCGAGCAGACGAATGGTCACGGCATACCCATCCATTGCCCTGAAGATACCCAGGAAATCCTTTTTCTGTAACGGCAGCAACTTCTCTAATGCCTTGCGACGTCCGCTTTCATCCTTGGCTAGAATCATTTCACGCATGGGGACAATCTTGTCTTCTTCAAAAAACATATGCTCAGTGCGGCACAATCCAATACCTTTCGCTCCAAAGCTACGTGCCACCAGGGCGTCGTGTGGTGTATCAGCATTGGTCCTCACATCCATCCGTGCATATTTTTCGGCCAGAGTCATCAATTCACTGAAATCCGCATCGAGCTCAGCATCCTGGGTTTGTATTTTCCCCTCATACACATTTCCGGTCGAGCCATCCAGCGAGATCCATTCTCCCTCATTCAACTCCTTACCATTGATGATCATGGTGCGTGCTTTGTAATCAATAATCAGGTTGTTGGCAGCCGACACACAGCACTTGCCCATACCGCGTGCAACCACGGCAGCATGAGAGGTCATCCCCCCTCGTGCAGTAAGGATGCCCTGTGCACTGGCCATGCCACGTAGGTCCTCGGGAGAAGTTTCAATGCGACAGAGAATGACTTTCTTTCCATCCTTATGCCACTGCTCTGCTTCATCGGCATGAAATACCACCTGGCCGGCAGCAGCTCCCGGAGATGCGGGTAACCCATGGGTAATTGGCTTTGCACTGGCTAATGCTTTCTTGTCGAAAACAGGATGCAGCAACTCATCGAGCTTCTCCGGATCGCACCGCTTCAGAGTTGTTTTTTCATCGATGTATCCCTGGTGAAGCATATCAATGGCAATTTTCACCATGGCAGCGCCGGTACGTTTGCCACTCCGTGTTTGCAGCAGCCAGAGCTTGCCGTCCTGTATGGTAAACTCCAGATCCTGCATATCTTTGAAATAATCTTCCAGCTTTTGCTGCACTTCAATAAGTTCTTTTGCACATTCGGGAAGTACCTCTTCAAGAGAAGGATATCTGGATATGCGCTCCTCCTCTGATACACCCTGCATTTTGGCCCAACGACGGGAGCCTTCAAGGGTGATTTGCTGAGGTGTACGCACACCGGCAACCACGTCCTCCCCCTGTGCATCAATAAGATACTCGCCGTTAAAGAGATCCTCCCCGGTAGCAGCATCTCGGGTAAAGGCCACTCCGGTTCCGGAACTCTTACCCATGTTTCCATACACCATGGCCTGCACATTCACAGCAGTACCCCACTCCTCGGGGAAGTTGTTCATCTTACGGTAGAGGATGGCACGGTCGTTCATCCAGCTGTCAAATACCGCACATACAGCACCCCAAAGCTGATCCCAGGGATTTACCGGAAAGTCGTTTCCGGTCTTATTCTTCACTGCCTCCTTGAATCGCATGACCAATTCTTTCAGATCGTCCGTTGTGAGATCTGTATCCAGCTCAATCCCTTTTGATTTCTTCATTTCATCCATGATTTCCTCAAAAGGATCGATATCTTCCTTGCTTTGTGGCTTCAATCCCAATACCACGTCCCCGTACATCTGTACAAAGCGGCGATAGGAATCCCATGCAAAACGTTCGTTGCCGGTTTTTTTCGCAATTCCCTCCACGGCATCGTCGTTCAGGCCAAGGTTTAATACTGTGTCCATCATGCCCGGCATAGAAACACGTGCTCCGGAACGTACAGATACCAGACAAGGATTGTTTTTATCTCCAAACTTTGTTCCGGTAAGCTCTTCTATATGCAAAACAGCCTCTTTCACTTCCTCTTTCAGAACGCCGATTACATATTCTTTGCCCAACTCGTTGTATTCGGTACAGACCTCCGTGGTAATCGTGAAGCCGGGGGGAACGGGGACGCCGATCAGGTTCATTTCAGCCAGGTTTGCACCTTTACCGCCAAGCAGGTTTTTCATATCTGCGCGGCCTTCGGCTGCGCCGTTTCCAAAGGTATACACTCTCTTCTTTTCCATCTGATATTGTGTAATGATAAATTAAAAGTTAAGATCGACTTGCAGAAAACTCGTTGTACACAGCAAATGTAGTAAATTATCCTAAAATAAGCTGTCCATTGTAAATAGCTTTTTCCTATAAAGAATCGCTGTCAGCCATTTTGATTCGCTTTTTGGTTAAAACGGGGCTCTCGCTGCTGTTGGCCTCTGCTTCGGGCATTTCTACCGAAGCCTGCGGAAGTGGCTTGCTTCCGAGAAATATGTCATACAATTTTATCTGTGAGACGACACGGGTTGTATCCTGCAAATGTACAAAACCCCAAATTTGAGAAAGTGTATCGTTTTCAATAAATTTAGATGCAGGCAGGCTATAGGTTCTGTTTTCGGTAATATTGACCCACTGATAAAGTGTGGTATCGGCATATTGCAAAGTCAGCAACGAGGAAAAACGGGGATGGTACGAAGACGGTAAGCCAATCACGCTGAATGTGAAAGAAAAATGATCGTCCGGAATCTTTTCGTTTATTTCAATTGAATCCAGTCGAAAACGGAGCCCGCTTCTTGCCGAAGGCATGCAAAAAGCAAATGTGCGCGGAATATAGGAAGGTGAGTTGAGAAAAGGATCTGTCCACTGCAGGGCATTCTGCTGTGACAACTGCGCATCAACGTTACTGCGGGCTCGTTGCAGCCGTGCCCTCACGGAATCATTCATCTTCAGATATAAATCGATTCTGTCGGAGTACCACGACAACGATGTGTCCCACTGGGCCTGTGTAATACGGTGTTCCTTAAACACCTCATTGATATAAGCCTCTTTCTTTTCGGGTGTATTGAAATGCTGATAGTCGTTTTCAATGGTTGCCTCAGCAACGTACACATCATACAACACACGTTCCATCTGTTTCCTGTTCAACACTTCCTTCGGACGGTTCTGACAGGAAGAGATTAATACGCCCATCACAATGAAAAAGAAAAAATATGAAGCAAGTTTAAATTTCACTTTCCTTCTCCTGTTTTTCTTTGTCGAGTTTTTCCCGTTCCGTTTTTGACAGCAACGAATAGGATAATGTTTTTCTGTAAAAAAGCAAAATCAGGATAACACCCACGGTGATCGCTGAGTCGGCAATATTAAAAATAAAGCGAAAGAAGAGAAACTCCTGCCCTCCCACCACTGGCATCCAATCGGGCCAAGTACCGCTGAAAAGCGGAAAGTAGAGCATATCAACCACCTTTCCGTGAAGAAGAGACGAATAACCCTCCCCCCAAGACACCAGGGAAGCCACATGCCCCGGGTAACTGGCTTCAAATAGTACACCGTAGAAGATGCTATCGATGATGTTCCCCGAAGCACCTGCCAGTACGAGCGTGACACACACGATAAAACCCGTTTTGTAATTGTCTTTTACCAGCCTCCTGATATAAAAGACGATCAGTACTACGGCGATAATACGGAAAAGAGACAGAAAGAGTTTTCCTCCCGCTTCAATACCGAAAGCCATTCCGTTATTTTCAACGAAATAAATTCTGAACCAGTCGGTAACAGCGATGACATCGTACAACTCCATATGTGTTTTCACCCATATTTTTGAGAGTTGATCGACCAGAAGGACCAAAAAAACTACAATTGCGGCCAACCAGGCTTTATGTGAACACTTTTTCATCCTCGGCCGTTACTTTTTCTTGGCAGATTTAGCCTCAATGCTCAGGGTGGCATGCGGTACGGCACGCAGACGCTCCTTGGGAATCAGCTTGCCTGTTTCCCGACAAATACCGTAGGTACCGTTTTCAATTCGAACCAATGCAGCCTGCAAATTTTGGATGAACTTCATCTGACGTTGCGCCAGCCTTCCTGCTTCCTCCTTGGAGAGAGTGGACGCACCCTCCTCTAATACCTTATAGGTTGGAGATGTGTCGATGGTATCGTTGCCGTCTGTATTGGTGACGGCGGCACGATAATTTTCATACTCCTGACGGGCCACCCGTAATTTTTCGTTGATAATAGCCCGGAACTCATCCAGTTCCTCGTCTGAATATCTTGTTTTTTCGCTCATAATGATATATATGTTTATTGGCTGTGTCCCCTACTGGAATCAGAGTTTATGTACAACAACCGGCATTATAAAATGTTCTCTGTCACATATCCTCACAAAGATACACATAAAAAACAAATAATTTTCAACAGTTTTTATGGATACTGATAGTCAACAACTGATCGTGAATCTCTATCTGATCTTCAAGCTGCTCCTGCACGAAGGTGATCTCATCGGCCAGCACCTGGTTCCTGATGTAATCACTATTGGACACGATAGCTTCGTCAAAAGCAGGGTGTGAGGAAACACGGATGATGATGCGGTCAGTGATTTCGAAATCCTTTGCTTTGCGAAGATTTTGAATTCTGTTAACCAACTCGCGGGCAATCCCTTCTTTCTCAAGATCTGCCGTAAGCGTGATATCGAGCGCCACAGTCAGTCGTCCTTCATTGCCAACCAGCCATCCGGGAATATCTTCCGAAATAATCTCCACATCATTGGTTGTGATTACCGCCTCCTGTCCACCGACCATCAGCCGTACTGAACCATTTTTCTCCAGTTCGTTGATCTGAAGCTTGTCCATCTCCTGGATACACTGTGCCAGTTGTTTCATGATTTTCCCGTAACGGGGACCCAATTTTTTAAAATCGGGCTTCACCCGTTTTACCAGCATCTCACTGGCCGAATCCACGAAATGCAGTTCTTTCACATTCACCTCGCTGAGGATAAGAGCCTCAACAGAGGCTATATTTTGTTTCTGCTCATCATCCACCACCGGGATCATGATCCTGGAAAGAGGCTGGCGTACTTTGATATTTACCTTACGGCGTAATGCCAGAACAATTGATGAGGCCGTTTGTGCCAAATACATCTGCTCCTCCAAAGGCCGGTCGATAAGGCTATCGTCCACTTCAGGGAAATTGGCCAGGTGCACCGACTCAAGCTGCTCGCTTTTTGTAGTGGAGATCAGGTCGAGATACAATTTGTCAGCGTAGAAAGGTGCGATGGGTGCCATAAGCTTCGCCACCGTCACCAGACACTGGTACAAGGTTTGGTATGCCGACAGCTTATCGTCGGTCATCTCTCCACCCCAAAAACGTTTGCGGTTCAGGCGAACGTACCAGTTACTGAGATTGTCGTTCACAAAGTCGGCAATAGCACGCCCCGCTTTGGTGGGTTCGTAGCTGTCATATCCCTGGTCGACCTCCTTCACGAGTGAGTTCAGCAACGAAATGATCCAGCGGTCTATCTCGGGTCGTTTTTCGATCGGAATCTGAGGATACTGATCGCAGTAGTCGTCCACGTTAGCATACAACACAAAAAAGGAATAGGTGTTATAGAGCGTGCCGAAGAATTTTCTGCGAGACTCCTCCACGCCGTCAACATCGAATTTGAGGTTATCCCAGGGTGCCGCGTTGGTAATCATATACCACCGGAGGGGGTCGGAACCATGCTGTTCGATGGCTTCAAACGGATCAACGGCATTTCCAAGGCGCTTGGACATTTTGTTGCCGTTCTTATCGAGCACCAGGCCGTTGGAGACTACGTTCCTGAACGCCACACTCCCCTTGACCATGGAAGCAATGGCATGCAGGGTATAAAACCAGCCACGGGTCTGATCCACCCCTTCGGCAATAAAATCAGCAGGAAACTCTTTCTGAAAATCAGATTCCGAGATATGAGGATAGAAGACCTGCGCAAAAGGCATCGCACCACTGTCGAACCAGACATCAATCAGATCAGGCTCGCGTTTCATAGGCTTACCGCTGTCCGAGACCAACACAATATTGTCCACATAGGGTCGGTGCAGGTCAATCTGGTCATACTCCAACTCTCTGTACTCCTTCAGGTTCAACCCCTTCCACGGAAGCTCGTCCATCACACCGGCATCCAGTGCCTTCTGCATCTCCTTGTAAAGTTCCCTCACGGAACCAATACATTTCTCCTCCTTGCCATCTTCGGTTCTCCAGATAGGCAGCGGTGTACCCCAATAGCGACTGCGGCTCAGGTTCCAGTCCTGAAGATTTTCGAGCCATTTACCAAAGCGGCCTGTACCGGTAGACTGGGGTTTCCAGTTGATGGTATCATTGAGCTCGATCATCTTGTCGCGACAGGCAGTGGTGCGGACAAACCAGCTATCGAGCGGATAGTACAATACAGGCTTATCGGTCCGCCAGCAATGAGGATATGTATGCACTTGTTTTTCAATGCGAAAGGCGCGATTCTGCTGTTTCAGCATCACCGACAGATCCACATCGAGCGTGGCATCCTCTTCGTTGAGTGAATCGTCGTATGCATTTTTCACATAACGCCCTGCATATTCCTTGTAGCGATCTGCATTCATATTGTTCTGTACAAAATGCGGATCCAGATCTTCGAGCCGGAAAAATTTACCCGTAAGATCGACCATCGGACGTGGATTCCCCTCCTTATCGGTAAGCAACAATCCCGGTACACCGTTCTCCTTCCCCACCTTCATATCGTCTGCACCAAAAGTTGGCGCAATATGCACAATGCCTGTACCATCTTCCGTAGTCACAAAATCTCCCGTAACCACTTTAAACGCATTGTCTGACGCTTTCACCCAGGGAATGAGCTGTTCGTAACCTATGCCGGCAAGTTCAGAGCCCTTCCATACTTTGTCAAGCACCCGGAACGGAACATTTTTATCTCCTGGTTTGTAGTCATCCAGTGACCATTCGCTGTTCTTTTCGGGAAAATATACATCTAGCAGACTTTTGGCAAGTACTGCCGTCATGGGCTTCCCGGTATATTGGTTATAGGTCTGCACTGCTACGTAGTCAATATTCTTGCCCACAGCAAGCAATACATTCGAAGGCAACGTCCAGGGTGTGGTTGTCCACGCAAGAAAAAAGGGATCGCCGAATGCTTTCCACTCGGGCAGCGGGTTTCTTACCAGGAACTGCGCCGTACAGGTAGTATCCTTTACATCACGGTAGCACCCGGGCTGATTCAGCTCGTGGGTGCTTAATCCAGTTCCTGCAGCGGGTGAATAGGGTTGTATGGAGTATCCTTTATAGAGATAGTCATTGTTATACAACTCTTTGAGCAGATACCAGAGTGTTTCGATGTAACGGTTGTCGTAGGTAATGTACGGATCGCTCATATCTACCCAATAGCCCATCTTTCGGGTGAGTTCCTCCCATTCACGGGTATATTTCATCACTTCCGTACGGCAAGCTGCATTATACTCCTCCACCGATATCTTTTTCCCGATATCTTCCTTGGTAATTCCCATTGATTTTTCCACACCGAGCTCCACAGGCAGCCCGTGGGTATCCCAACCGGCTTTGCGGTTTACCAGAAAACCTTTCATCGTCTTGTAACGACAGAAAATGTCTTTAATGGATCGTGCAATCACATGGTGAATCCCCGGCATACCGTTTGCAGAGGGGGGACCTTCATAAAACACAAACCGTGGATGTCCTTCGCGCATTTCCAGGCTTTTCCTGAAAATCCCCTTTTCATCCCACACTTTCAACATCTCTTTGTTTACTTCCGAAAGATTCAATTGATTGTACTCCGGGAACTTTTTACTCATTATCAATGAAATTTATACCATACAAAATTTAAGATGCAAAGGTAGTAATAAATTGAGAAATGACAATCGACATAAAAACCAACTTCGTTTGTCTGTCCCAATAAAAAAAGTACTTCCGGCTTTGAAAACGGCTTTTTTTGGTCTGGACCGAACACAACGATAACACGAAAAAATGATGAGAAGCACTACTAACTATAAGCAGTAACCCATTGCCAAAAAAAACCCGGTTCGAAAAACGAATCGGGTTTTTAATTATTTAGCCTATGCGGTCAGGACAACCTCCCCAAAGCAACTTTTATGCGTGCAACAGCTTTTTGGATATTTTCGTCGGATGTTGCATACGACAAGCGGATGCAGCCCGGCGCACCAAAAGCATCGCCACCCACACACGCCACGTGCGCCTCTTCCAGCAGGTACATAGCCACATCGGTAGCACTGTTTAAAGTTTTTCCATTGTACGATTTTCCGAGATAGCTCTTGCACTCAGGAAAGATGTAAAAGGCACCCATCGGGTTGTTTACATTCAATCCCGGAATTTCGCCCAACAGCGACACAATGAGGTTTCTTCGTCTTTCAAAAGCTACTTTCATCTCGCTCACGCAGGACTGATCACCCGTATAGGCAGCTACAGCTGCTTTCTGAGAGATGGAGGAAGGGCCTGAAGTGTATTGTCCCTGCAGCATGCTGCATGCAGACGCAATCCACTGAGGAGCAGCAATCCAGCCGATACGCCATCCGGTCATGGCATACCCTTTCGAGACGCCGTTTACCACGATCACACGGTCGCGAATAGTGTCAAATTGAGCGATGGACTCGTGTTGTCCGATATAGTTGATATGTTCGTAAATCTCGTCCGCAATCACATAGATACCGGAATGCTTCTCCAGCACCGCTGCCATCGCCTTCAGCTCCTCTTTCGTATAAACACTTCCTGTTGGATTTGAAGGGGAACAGAGAATTAAAACCTTGGTTTTGGGGGTGATTGCCTCTTCCAGCTGTTGCGGCGTGATCTTAAAATCCTGATCGATCCCTGCATGGACAAAAACGGACCTTCCATCGGCCAGCTTCACCATTTCGGGGTAACTCACCCAGTAGGGAGCCGGGATAATCACCTCTTCGCCCTTATCCACAATAGAAAGGATCACATTGCAAAGTGATTGTTTCGCTCCTCCGGAAACCACAATCTGTGCCGGAGTATACTCCAGTCCATTTTCTTTTTGCAGCTTTTCGCATATTGCTTTCTTCAGATCAGGAAACCCTGCGACCGGAGAGTAGAATGAAAAATTATCGTCGATCGCTTTTTTTGCAGCCTGTTTGATGTGATCGGGCGTGGTAAAATCAGGTTCCCCAACACTCAGGTTGATCACATCAATGCCCTGGGCTTTCAGTTCGTTGCTTTTCTGTGCCATCGCAAAGGTTTCCGACGGTGACAAAGCAGACAATCTGGCAGATAATAAATTCATCATAATTTTTGAATTAAATTAGTCTTTTTGTTAGATTATGGCACAAAGATAGACAAAAATCACATTTTAAAGCATGTCCTTCAGAATATTTGGCATAAATATCCGTAAATCTCTTTCAAAAACAAAAAAGCTACCCGGGAGGTAGCCTGAAATATATGTAGTGTAAATAAAAATCAAAAAAAAGCGTCTGTGATATCCATTCAATCACTCAGCTTCAAAACCATGCCTGATCACATTTGCCTCCCAGCATCAGCATACTTGCAGGCAGTTCCTGCTTTCTGCTCTTCGATAGTGGCAATGTTCCTCAGCTTGCATAACGCAAGCTTGCTCTTAACGTACGAAGCCTGTTCAACCTGTTTGTACGGTAAGAAACAGACCCGTTTGAGATGTTTTGTTCCAGATACTTGATCTGTCCCAAAATTTCTTCTTTGGTAAGGTTTCTGACTGTCATAATTTTTCCTTTCTGTTAAAAATTTATGATTCATCGGCAACCGTCTATTTAAGAAGCCATTCAGTATGTAATTGATAACCTAAAAATGATTTCAAATAACTCGCTTGCCATTTAAATCGATGCAAAGATACAATAAAAAAACATGTTATACAACATATTTTTCATTATTATTTTTGCCTCTATGTGATCGCTTTTGACAATTAACAAAAAAAGAAGCAGTATCTCACGTAGAAATCTCTTTTGGAACAGAATTTAGCCAATAAAAAAGACGCGACAAATCGCGTCCTGATGGCGGAAGCGACGAGATTCGAACTCGTGGTACAGTTACCCGTACGGCAGTTTAGCAAACTGCTGGTTTCAGCCACTCACCCACACTTCCTTATGATTTTTCACTAAAATCGGATGCAAATATACAAGTTTGTTTTTAACTTGTCAAAGAAAAAGCGATATTTTCAAACGAATCTTTCTACATTTGCGGTTGTTTTCATGTCTCACTATACAAAAGATGAAGAAAAATTACAACCCCTCACGGTGGATCATTGGAATCCTGCTGCTACTGATTATTTCGGCAGGAATCTATGCCTATAGCCTTATCTTTAAACCTTTTTCACTGTCGGAAACAGCATATATTTACATCGACAAGCAAAAGAACTACGAAGAGGTAGTTGAACAACTACGTGACAAAGCCGGACTTCCTTCCGAAAAAATATTTAACCTGCTGGCAGAACGGATGAACTATCCAAACAAGATAAAAACCGGCAGATATGCCATCACCAACGGCATGACCATGCCAGATGCAATACGCCTTTTGCGCTCAGGGAACCAAACGCCGGTAGATATCACCTTCAACAACATGCGTACCAGGGAGAATCTGGCGGGACGTATCTCTCAACAACTGATGATGGATAGCGTGACATTGCTGAACGCCCTCAACGACACCGTTACCCCCGGAATATACGGGTTCAACGAATTTACGTTTATCGCGATGTTCATTCCGAACACCTACGAAGTGTACTGGGACACCGGAATCAACAATCTGCTGGACCGGATGAAAAGTGAATACGATGCTTTCTGGAACGAAACACGCAGGAACAGAGCTGAAAAAATCGGACTCACACCGGTGGAGGTGTCCACTTTGGCTTCCATCGTGGAGGAAGAGGCGACCTATGCCGACGAGTATCCTGTCGTAGCAGGGCTTTATCTGAACAGAATCCGTAAAGGGATGCGCCTGGAAGCCGATCCTACCGTGAAGTTTGCCGTGGGGGATATTTCGTTGCGACGTATTCTCTACAAGCACCTTGAAGTGGAATCTCCCTATAACACATACAAAAATAGCGGCCTGCCCCCGGGTCCCATTCGCATACCATCCATCCGGGCCATCGAAGCCACCCTGTCTCCGGAAAAGCATAGTTACTTGTTTATGTGCGCGAAAGACGATCTTTCGGGCCGGCACAACTTTGCCGTTACACATGCTGAGCATGCACGTAATGCAGCACGCTATCAAAAAGCACTAAACGAGAAAGGCATCTATTAAAAAATTATTCCCTTTTGTTATTTCTTACTCTTGAGTCGCGCCAGTACCAATAATTTATCTTTGTGTATTTGCGCCACCAGTTCATCCAGAGCATCGAACTTCCGGTCGGGGCGGATAAAATCAATAAATTCCACTGTGAGCGACTGGTTGTACAAATCGGCATTGAAATCAAAAATGTTTACCTCGACACTGATTTCCGGATCATCGTGCAAAGTGGGGCGGGTACCGATGTAGAGCATCCCCTCATAGATAATATCTCTTATATGTACAAGCACGGCATAAACGCCAAGTTCCGGAACCACCTTGTATCGTTCCCAGGAGCGGATGTTTGCCGTAGGAAACCCAATGGTTCGCCCCACGCGGTATCCCTCCACAATCTTTCCGGAGAGTGTGTAGTTATAGGATAACAAGCTGTTTGCCTGCTGTATTTCGCCTTTTTTCAGCAACGTTCTAATTTTCGTTGAACTCACATTCTCACCATCCACCTGATACTCAGTAGCCTGCACCACCTTCATCTCCATTTCTTTACCATACCTTTCGTAGTCCGGGAAGCCCTCTTCGCGGTTGTGACCAAACCGATGATCATACCCGACAAAAAGAGTATGTACGCCAACCTGCTCCTTCAGCACTTCCTGCATAAACTCCCTTGCCGACAAGCGGGAGAGCTCCGGCGTAAACGGGAGACTGATACAATAGTCGATCTGGGTAGTGCCCAACTGGTCAAGTTTCTCTTCGTATCCGCACAACAGCGCCGGCTGATAATTTTTTTGCAATACTTTGCGCGGGTGCACAGGAAAGGTAATGATGGCCGACGGCAAGTTGAGTCGTTTTGCCTCTTCCTTTACCTGTTTAATAAGATGGCGGTGTCCGATATGTACCCCATCGAAAAAACCGACAGATGCCACAAATGGACCATCATGCACCTTATTATCATCCGATAGATCAATATGTTTCAAAATTCATCAATTGTTAAAAAGAGACTCAAAAAATGCCACTTTGTGCAATAAACGCCAAATTCTCCCTTTTGGTTTAAAATCCGCACGGGAATTATATAACAGAATTGTGCAAAGGTACACAGAATAAAGTAAATTTGAGAATACACAATCAAAGATGCCTGACTATCAGCAGTGCAAATTACAATAATTTCCTATCTTTGTGTTGGATCAAGTTTATTCCATAAAAAAGAAAGAGAACATGAAGTGTAATTTTTATTTGATGAGCACCATCGCTATGGCAACATTCGCAACAGCCTGTACCCCTGGGGCAAAACACAATCAACTCACAGAACAGGAAAAGGCAGACGGCTGGGAACTCCTTTTCGACGGGGCTACCCTTAACGGATGGCGCGATTACAATGGTGACACTCTTACTGTACCCTGGTTTGCCGAAGATGGCATGATACAGGCCAAAGGCGAAGGGGCCGATGAGCACGGCTACATCGCCACAGAAAAAGTGTACGAGAATTTCGAACTGGTGTGGGACTGGAAGATTGCCGATGGCGGCAATAGTGGCGTATTGTATCACGTGGTGGAAAATCCAAAATTCGCCGTTCCTTACATAACAGGACCTGAATACCAGCTGATCGACGAACTGAACTTTCCCGAACCGCTGGAAGATTGGCAAAAGACGGCAGCCGACTATGCCATGCACACCACCGATACTACCAAAACCATCATCAAACCTGCCGGAGAGTGGAACACTTCGAAAATAGTGTTCGACAACGGGCACGTGGAACACTGGCTCAACGGTGAAAAGGTGGTGGAATTTGAAGCATGGACCGAAGAGTGGTTTGCACGCAAGAACAGCGGCAAATGGGAAAATGCACCTGAGTACGGCTTGGCCCGCAAGGGAGTGATTTGTCTGCAGGATCATGGCTCGGCAGCCTGGTTCCGCAATATAAAGATCAAGGAGCTGCCCCGCAAAACAAAGGAAGTACCTTTATTCAACGGTATCGACCTGCAGGGCTGGGAAGTATACGGCACGGAAAAATGGTATGTGCAGGATGGAGTACTGGTTTGTGAAAGCGGACCCGATAAGCAGTACGGATATCTTGCTACCCGTGAATATTATGACGACTTCGACCTGAGCGTGGAATTCAAACAGGAAGCCGACGGCAATTCGGGTGTGTTCATCCGTTCCTTCGTAGAACCGGGCGCCATGGTGAACGGGTGGCAGGTAGAAGTAGCTCCCAGGGGCAACGATACAGGCGGTATTTACGAATCTTATGGCCGTGGGTGGCTTGCACAGATACCCGATGAAAAAGAGAACATTTTGAAAGAAAACGATTGGAATACCCTCCGCATCGTGGTAAAGGGAGACAATGTAAAGACCTACCTCAACGGGGTAGAGATGGTGGACCTGACCGACGAGAAGATCGGAAAAGCCCAGGGGCGAATTGCTCTGCAAATTCACGATGGCGGTGGCATCAGGGTTCTTTGGAGAAATCTGAATTTGGAAACCCTTTTGCAGTAATCCGTCTCCGGAAAAAAGATGCAGGTAGTTTCCGTATCCAGCACTCCCCTGCTTTTAGCCCTATCCACTTTGGATGGGGCTTGCTCTTTTCGTAGAGCTTAATTTTTGGCACTGTTTTTGTTCAACACCGTATAAAAGAAGGCAGGTTATTTTTTTTGCAGATCGTATTTAGAGAAAAAGAACCTATCTTTGCAACATTAACTCACTTAAAACAAAGAATGATAGAACAAAACGAGCTCTTACAAAGTATCATTGAAGGAATTCAGGAAAAAAAAGGAAAAAACATCTGCGCCATTCAACTGAAAGGAATATCGGGCGCCATCTGCGACTATTTTGTGATCTGCGAAGGCAACACCCCTACACAGGTATCGGCACTAGCCGATTCCATCGAAGAAATTGTGAAGAAAAACATCCACGAAGGCCCTCTCCGTGTGCACGGACAACAGCAGGCCGAATGGATCGGAATGGATTACGGAAATGTAATTGTACATATCTTCCTACCCGAACTGCGCACTTTCTACAACATTGATACCCTTTGGGAGGACGCTAAATCGGAGCTGATCCCTTCACTATAAAACTAATTCCCTGAAAAATTGTTACTAAATAATTAAATAGGATTTTCTTCCACAACGAAAGAGATCACTCCAAATAATCTTGTAAAAGAGACAGCAACAAATGAACAATACGAACAAGGACAGTAAACAGAACAAACAACCGACCTTACGCCCCAAAATAGGTGGAACAAACCCCAAGCGGCCATTCAACCCGTATTGGATTTATGCCGTAGCCCTTGCCATCTTGATGGGCATGTGGTTTTTCGGCCAGGACAGCACTGTGAAAGAGGTGAAATGGTCCGATTTTCAACAGTATGTACGCGAAAACAGAGTACAAAGCATCGTTATTTACAGCAACAAAGGGGTAGCAGACGCGGTTGTACGGGAGGAGTCGGTAAGTCACGTCTTCGGCGAAGATGCCAACAGGGCAGGAAGAATGCCGGTGATTCAGGTGGAGGGAGCCTCAGCCGAAGCAATCTCTGAATTTATCGATGCAGTAAAAACGGAGAAAAACTACGACATAGAAGTTCGCTTCGACACCACCTCAGAGATGTGGAGTGTTTTGCTCACGTTCGCACCGTTTATTCTGCTCATTGTGTTCTGGATATGGATGATGCGCAGGATGCAGGGTGGTGCAGGAGCTGGTAGCGGAGGTGTGTTCAGCGTCGGAAAATCGAAAGCACAACTGTTTGATAAAGATTCCAGCCAAAAGGTGACTTTCAAAGATGTGGCCGGTCTCTCAGAAGCAAAAGAGGAGGTACAGGAGATTGTGGAATTCCTGAAGAATCCCGGCAATTATACTAACCTGGGAGGAAAAATACCCAAGGGCGCTCTACTGGTAGGCCCTCCAGGAACAGGAAAGACATTGCTGGCAAAAGCAGTTGCCGGAGAAGCGAATGTTCCCTTCTTTTCCATATCGGGATCTGACTTCGTGGAAATGTTTGTCGGAGTAGGTGCTTCACGCGTACGGGACCTCTTCCGGCAGGCAAAAGAAAAAGCACCCTGCATCGTGTTTATCGATGAGATTGATGCCGTAGGGCGTGCACGTGGCAAAAACACAAACTTCGGCTCAAACGACGAACGGGAAAACACACTAAACCAACTACTTACAGAGATGGACGGCTTCGGGTCCAACAGCGGGGTTATCATCCTGGCTGCGACAAACCGGGCCGACGTATTGGATAAAGCGCTGATGCGCGCCGGACGCTTCGACAGGCAGATCTATGTGGAACTGCCCGACCTGAACGATCGCAAGGAGATATTCAAAGTACACCTGCGCCCTATCAAGATTGACGAATCCATCAACGTGGAGTTTCTTGCACGCCAGACACCGGGCTTTTCGGGTGCTGACATAGCCAACGTGTGCAACGAGGCAGCATTGATTGCGGCCCGCAAGAAGAAAAAATTTGTGCAAAAAGATGATTTCATGAATGCGGTAGACCGTATTGTGGGCGGACTGGAAAAGAAAAACAAGATCATCACCCAAAGCGAGAAAAAATCGATTGCCATTCACGAAGCCGGGCATGCCACACTAAGCTGGTTCCTTGAACATGCCAATCCTCTCGTCAAAGTAACCATTGTACCACGTGGCAAAGCACTGGGAGCTGCCTGGTATCTTCCCGAAGAGCGGCAAATCACCACCAAGGAGCAGATGCTCGATGAGATGTGTGCCCTGCTCGGTGGACGCGCTGCGGAAGAGTTATTTATCGGACACATTTCGTCGGGTGCGATGAACGATCTGGAAAGAGTTACAAAGCAGGCCTATGCCATGATCACCTACATGGGCATGAGCGAAAAACTTCCCAATCTCAGCTATTACGATTCCTCTGGACAAGAGTATACCTTCTCCAAACCTTACAGCGACGAAACGGCTAAACTCATCGACTCTGAAGTAAAAGCAATGATTGCACAACAGTACGAGAGAGCCAAACAGATTCTTACAGAAAAAGCGGCAGGACACCAACAGCTGTCCGCCATCCTTCTGGAAAAAGAGATCATTTATGCAGACGACCTGGAACATATCTTCGGCAAACGCAAATGGATCTCCCGCTCACAGGAAATTCTGGATCATAAAAAGGAAAATGGGGAAGAAAAAAAGATACCTTCCAAACCGGCGGTATCTGTTGAAAGTCAGCTCCTCGACACGCAAGATGAAGCTGGTAAGGATTCTGCTCCTGAACAAGGCAATGAACCGGACATCAAAATGGATCACGGCGTCGGAGATCGACAGGAAAAGAGTCAGATGCGGGAAAGGGAGGATGAAGGATAAATAAACCTTGATATCAAAATAATAAACCCGCTATAGAGAAAAGCAATAAGCCCCCGCCATCGGCACCGACAGCCTGGCCTTCAACGGTCTGGCTGTTTTTTTTACTCATTTTTCGTCGCTTCGCTCTTCGTCTTGCAAGAAAGACCGAACAAATGATGGATTCTTATCGTTATAATATTGAACAACAAAAATAAGCGGAAAAATGAAAAAAATTCATTCAATCCTATTGACTGGAGTGTTGGTTTTAACTCTGTTCAGTTGCCATAATTCCAACGCAAACAATAACGAAAATAATAATCCTAAAAACAAAGTAAATATGAAATTTGAGAAAGTAGCATTACCTTATGCAACCGACGCACTGGAGCCGGTTATAAGCAAACAAACCGTGGAACTTCACTACGGAAAACATCATCAGGCGTATGTGGACAATTTAAACAAGTTGGTCGTGGGCACCAAGTTCGAAAATTCTGATCTCGAAACAGTAGTAAAAGAAAGCGATGGCGCTATTTTCAACAATGCAGGCCAAGTTTTGAACCACAACCTCTACTTTACCTCGTTCAAACAAGGGGGTAGCAGTGTGCCCAAAGGGGCATTGGGCGACGCTATCAATGCACAGTATGGCTCATTTGAGAAGTTTCAGGAAGAATTTAATGCTGCCGGGGCTTCGGTGTTCGGTTCAGGATGGGTTTGGCTGGCAAAAGACGGAAGTGGTAAACTCTCCATAGAAAAGGAAAGCAATGCCGGCAATCCAATTACAAAGGGATTGACTCCGATTTTGGGATTCGATGTATGGGAACACTCTTACTACCTCGATTACCAGAATCGCCGCGCCGACCATCTGAAAGAATTATGGAAGATCATCGATTGGGACGTGGTAAGTGCACGTTATTAATTGAAAGCAATCGCCCGGCGGAACGTAAGTCACTTAATGGAAAAAAGAGAATGAATGTCAGGATTCATTCTCTTTTTTTATTTGCTCCTCCTCTATAAGGAATTACATCAAAAACAGCTTATCTTTCGCTGCATGCTTCCGGTTCAGACGCTGTGGTTTTTCATCATAATACCGGTGAGCATCCTGCCGGAATGCTCCGTCTGCCGACGGGCTGAGAAGAAGAGTTCCTCTCTTTCAAAGGTACAGAGATCACTCTTTTCGATATTTTTTCCGAACACTCCCAAGCGAAGTAGCTCCCTTTTGTTGATTTCCTTCAGGTCGATGTGCCATCTCGAGGCAGGGTTCTTCCGGAAAGCGACCTCCTTGTCGGAAAGGTCGAATCCCTCCCTGATAAAAGCGTCGACGACTTCGTCTCCTACTTCATAATGCGTCATACTTATTCCCGGTCCAATTCCGGCAACAATGTCTGCAGGAGAAGAGCTGTAGTGGCGCCTCATTTCTTCGATAGTTTTTTCCACAATCCGCCCTACGGTACCTTTCCATCCGGCATGAATAGCTGCAATCGCCTCCCTTTGTTTATCGTAAAGAATAATCGGGATACAGTCGGCCGTCGTGGCACAGAGAAAAACTCCTCTTTTTTGTGAAATGGTAGCATCCACACCGTACATAGTTTCAATGGAGGCAGCATGATCCAACGCGAAGAACGAATCGTCTATCGGCAATACACGGGTGCCGTGTGTCTGATGAGGAATAATAAACTGATCCATGCTCATGTAGAACATGCGAGAGAGAATCTGACGGTTTTCGTAAATGTTCAACGGGTTGTCATCGGAAAAATTCCCCATGTTGAAAGAAGCATAGGTGCCATTACTCACACCTCCGGTCCGGGTGGTAGAGAAATGGACAATCTCTTTTTCTTCGCTCAGCAGATCAAACTGCAACAGATTACGGTATTGTGAATGCGGTCTCATCTTATGGGTTCATATATCCTCCTCAAAATAATCCTCATCGTCATAATCCTCATCATCGGGTTCTTCGTCATACTCCCCCTCGCCAGGGAACTGTTCTTCCGGATCAAATTCCAGCGTAGACACATCCAGATCTCTGTGAATCAATGTATGACGGGAAGCTGTGACAGGAGTGGAACTGTCTGCATTTAACTCACGCCATAACAGATCCTTCAACAGCGGAATTCCATAACCAGTGACAGACGAGATAAACACAAAGGGAATTGCCGGCAAATCTTCTTTGATTTCATCCATAAGCTCTTCGTCGAGCATATCGGATTTAGAAATCGCCAACACATGCGTCTTATCCAGCAACTCGGGATTATACTGTTTCAGCTCCCGCAACAAAACCTCGTATTCTTTTCTGATGTCATCGCTGTCGGCCGGAACGACAAAAAGCAACAACGAGTTTCGCTCTATGTGTCGCAGAAAACGCAGGCCAAGTCCCTTTCCTTCACTAGCTCCTTCAATAATTCCAGGGATGTCGGCCATGACAAACGACTTTCCTTCGCGGTATCCCACAATACCCAGATTCGGTTCAAGTGTGGTGAAGGGATAGTTGGCAATCTTAGGCTTTGCAGCCGATACCACGGAAAGTAAGGTCGACTTTCCAGCGTTGGGGAAGCCCACGAGCCCTACGTCGGCCAAAAGTTTCAACTCAAGAATAATCCATCGCTCTTCATACGGTTCTCCGGGCTGAGCATATCGCGGTGCCTGGTTTGTGGCTGTCTTGAAATGCTGATTTCCCAAACCGCCACGACCTCCTTTCAGGAGTATCACTTCCTGTCCGTCATCGGTAATGTCGCACAGATACTCTCCGGTATGCGCATCGTACGCAACAGTACCACAAGGGACGTCAATGATCCTACTTTCCCCCTTTTTTCCGGAACGTTGTGCCCTGGAGCCGCTCTCACCATGGTCTGCGAAAATATGTCGTTGATAACGAAGATGAAGCAAAGTCCAGTAATTACGGTTACCACGCAGGATAATGCTCCCGCCGTCACCACCATCACCACCGTCCGGACCTCCTTTGGGTATATACTTCTCCCTCCTGAAATGGGCAGAACCACGCCCCCCCTTTCCGGAACGGCAAAATATCTTCACATAATCAACGAAATTTGTTTCCGCCATCCTTATACAATTATCCGGTCAACGATGGTTTCCATGGATGTGAAGATCTCATCGATGGAACCTTGTCCCGGTATTTTCACCAATTTGCCTTGCTCTTTGTAAAAATCCTTCAGCGGAGCTGTCTGTTCATAATAGACCTGAAGACGAGATTCAATGGTTTCCCTGTTGTCGTCCGACCGTCCCGACATCTCACCACGTTTCAGCAACCGATCAATCAGCTCTTTATCTTCCACTTCCAGGCTTAGCACCACGGAAACTTTCTTGCCATGTCTTTCCAACATTTTATCGAGTGCTTCACCCTGCATTAGAGTTCTGGGAAAACCATCGAAAATGAATCCCTTTAAATGATGGTTCTTTTTAACCAACTCCTCCAGCATGCCAATCACTACTTCATCAGGTACAAGCTGTCCCTTCGATATGTAGGAGTCTGCCATCTTTCCCAACTCAGTATTGCCATTAATCTCTGCACGTAATAAATCGCCTGTGGAAACATGCTTTAAACCGTACTTCTCAATCAACTTCTCACTCTGGGTACCTTTTCCCGATCCGGGAGCCCCGAAAATTACAATATTCAACATACTTTTTCTAACTTAAGCTACAAAGATACGCTTTTTCCGACTTACATGCTCACATCTTTATCATTTATTGGATCAATCACGCATCTTTGATGAACCAATCACAACCCAAAATGTTTATTCATTGAAGTTGAATATTAACACCCTACACACAATGAGGAAAGATGAGTTCAAGCAGAAAACACACGACGTGCTAAATGAATTGGCCGACTACATCTCTAAACTGGAAGATAAAGCCGGTGAAATTGCGGATGACGCCAGGGAGGAGTACCGGGAACAACTTGATAAGCTGAGGGACATCAGAGATAATTTGTCCTCAAAATTGGAAGAATACGAAAATATTGCCGACAGCAAGTGGGATGTGGTCAGGGAGAGTGCGGGCACCTTCTTTACCTCTGTCTCTGAATCCTGGAAAGAAAACTTCGCCAAAGTGGTGGATGCCTTCAAAAAGGACGATAACAAAACCCATGCAGGAGATCATCACGATGCCGACGCACCCAACTACGACGGGAATTTATAATTTTTTGTACTTGTGCCGTAACCAACTATGCCCGAGATAGTGACCTTTACACTATGCAAGGCTTCATAAAAAAAACCCAACACCAAAAGCAGTGTTGGGTTTTTCATTCAGAGGTACCTGGCGGATTCGAACCGCCGTAAACGGTTTTGCAGACCGACGCCTAGCCACTCGGCCAAGGTACCAGGATCGCTGAAAGCGGTTGCAAATGTAATATATTTTTTTGAAAAATAAAAATGATTGCCATTCTAATTTAGACATACGACTTAAATACCGGGTTCAGGAAAAAAGCAACCGAAAAGCATCGCTTACTCTTTTCACCTGTTGCAGCTCGATAGATACATTCTTATTCACCCCTTTCAGGTTGTTGGCAGGAATGAGGATGCGGGAGAAGCCTAGCTTCTCTGCCTCCTGAATGCGCTGTTCAATACGGTTTACCGGACGGATCTCGCCCGACAACCCCACCTCACCACAGAGGCAGGTATCTCTATCAATAGCCATATCGAGACTGGAGGAAAGCACCGCACTGATGACTGACAGATCCATACCGGGGTCGTTCACACGCAGACCTCCGGCAATATTAAGAAAAACATCTTTCTGCGCCAGCTTAAAGCCGGCCCGTTTTTCCAGTACGGCCAGCAGCATGTTCATTCTCCGGATATCAAACCCGGTGGCCGATCGCTGCGGCGTTCCATAGGCAGCCGTACTGACGAGCGACTGCGTTTCGATCGCAAAAGGACGAACACCTTCAATGGCTGATGCGATGGAAACGCCACTCAATCCGTCGTGATTCTGTGTAATCAACAACTCAGAAGGGTTGCTTACTTCCCGCAACCCCGATTGATTCATTTCATAAATACCCAGTTCCGCTGTGCTTCCAAAGCGGTTCTTAATACTGCGAAGAATGCGATACATATAATGCTGGTCGCCCTCAAACTGCAACACCGTATCCACAATGTGCTCCAATATTTTGGGGCCGGCAATGCTGCCTTCCTTGGTAATATGACCGATTAGTAGCACCGGGGTACCCGACTGCTTGGCAAACTTCAGGAGAGCCGCAGCACATTCACGCACCTGCGAGATGCTTCCGGGTGATGATTCCATCGCATCGCTGTAAACTGTCTGGATAGAGTCGATGATCAACAGCTTCGGCGAGACCTGCTTCACCTGTTTGAAAATATCATCGAGGCTGGTCTCACACACAATCAGGCAATCGTCGTTCTCAATACCGATGCGTTCTGCTCTGAGCTTCAGCTGGCGTGCGCTCTCCTCGCCCGACACATAGAGCGAGCGGACACCTTTCAGCTTCAGGATGGTCTGCAATACCAACGTCGACTTGCCGATACCGGGCTCTCCGCCTATCAACACAACCGATGCGGGGACTAGTCCTCCACCCAGCACCCGGTTAAGCTCAGCATCCTGCATATCGAGGCGCGGCTCCTCATCAGCTTTGATCTCCCGCAGCAACATTGGCTTGCTCTTCGCTCCACTGAAAGAGCGCGTATCTTCCTGTCTGGTGGCGGCATCCTTGCGTATCAGTTCCTCCACGAAGGTAGACCATTCTCCGCAAGAGGGGCATTTACCCATCCATTTGGGTGACTCGTGCCCGCAATTGCTGCAAAAGTAAACTGATTTTAGTTTCGCCATGATGTAGCTGTTTAAAGAGGTAAAGATACAGAAATTTCTTGTACTTTTGCAATATGCCTGTAGCCAGCTATAGCCGGCTGGGGCGGAATGGGGTTGCATGGAGGCTTGCTCAGCCTCTCCCTCACAACGATCTAAAACTTTACAGATGTCCGACGTTTATTCATTTATTTCGAGGTCGCTCAGTCTCTCGCTCAAAAGCGTGGAAAGCACCGTCCAGTTGCTCGAAGGTGGAGCTACCATCCCATTCATCAGCCGCTACCGCAAAGAGGCTACCGGCGGTCTTGATGAGGTGCAGATAGGGAACATCAGGATATGGAACGAAAAATACCGCGAACTGGAGAAGCGAAAAGAATTTGTGTTACAATCCATCAAATCGCAAGAGAAGCTGACGCCGGAGCTTTCGGAACAAATTCACGGCTGCTGGGACAGCGCCGAACTGGAAGACCTGTACCTCCCCTTCAAGCCAAAACGGCAGACACGTGCCGAAATTGCCCGCAGGAAAGGGTTGGAAGGTCTGGCCAAATGGCTGATGATGCAGAAGGAGGGTTCGGTAGAAACCAAAGCGAAGCAGTTTGTACATGATGATGTTCCCGATACCGGATCGGCATTGAAGGGAGCATGCGATATCATTGCCGAATGGGTAAACGAAGATGCAAGAACCCGTCAATTGATACGGAATATTTTTTCTCGCGAAGCTTTTATTACGTCAAAGGTGATTAAAGGCAAGGAGGAGGAAGGTGAGAAATATACAGATTATTTTGATTTCTCGACGCCATTGTGGCGATGCCCGTCACACCGGATTTTGGCAATTCGTCGTGGCGAGGCAGAAGGTTTTTTGCGCATCACCATTTCGCCCGACGACGAGAAATGTCTAGACAGGCTTGTACCCCGGTACGCCAAGAATAATGTTCCGGCAGCCGATTACGTGGAGGAGGCGGTTACAGATGCATACAAACGTTTGTTGAAGCCCTCCATCGAAACAGAGTTCGCCAATCTTTCCAAGGAGAAAGCCGATGAAGCGGCAATTGCCGTTTTTGCCGAAAACCTGCGTCAATTATTGCTGGCTCCTCCGCTGGGACAACAACGTATTTTGGCCATCGACCCCGGCTTCCGAACCGGCTGTAAAGTTGTCTGCCTGAACGAACAAGGGGATCTGCTACACAACGAAACCATCTACCCTCATCCGCCGCAGAACGAATTTTCCAAATCGGCAGGCAAGGTTGTGAAGCTGGTCTCCACCTATAGAATCGATGCCATTGCTATTGGAAACGGCACTGCAAGCCGTGAAACAGAACGGTTCATCTCGAACCTCCGGTACGAGAAGGAGGTGAAGGTGTTTGTGGTGAGCGAGAGTGGAGCATCGGTCTATTCCGCATCGAAGACAGCCCGGGAGGAGTTCCCGGAATATGATGTGACGGTGCGGGGCGCTGTTTCTATTGGACGACGTCTGAGCGATCCGCTTGCGGAGTTGGTGAAAATTGACCCAAAGTCGATTGGTGTTGGGCAGTATCAGCACGATGTGGATCAAACAAAGCTGAAGCATTCTCTCGATCAGACCGTGGAGAGTTGCGTGAATCTTGTAGGCGTGAACCTCAACACGGCGAGCAGGCATCTTCTCACCTATGTGTCGGGACTGGGAGAATCACTGGCACAAAATATCGTGGATTGGCGTTCCGCAAACGGCCCTTTCCGTTCACGAAAAGAACTAAAAAAAGTACCCAGGCTGGGACCAAAGGCATTTGAACAGTGCGCTGGATTCTTGCGCATTGCCGATGCAGAAAACCCGCTTGACAACTCGGCAGTGCATCCCGAAAGCTATCCCATTGTGGAGAGAATGGCCCGCGACCTGCACTGCTCCGTGAAAGAACTGATCCGGAACAAACCGTTGATAATGGCCATCGACATAAACCGCTACATGACCGAAGAGGCTGGCGCCGAAACATTGACCGACATCTTGCAGGAGCTGGAAAAACCGGGACGCGACCCTCGCTCTACAGTACAGATGCTGGAATTTGATCCGGATATCCGCACCATCAACGATTTGAAAGAAGGAATGAAGCTTCCCGGCATCGTGACCAACATCACCAACTTCGGCTGTTTTGTAGATATTGGGATCAAGGAGAACGGGCTGGTACATATCTCGGAAATCGCCGATCGGTTCGTTTCAAACCCGACGGAAGTGGTGTCGCTCCACCAACATGTGGAAGTGAAAGTATTGTCGGTCGACATAGAACGGAAACGCATCGCGCTCTCAATGAAAAAATAAACAAATTTATTGAAAGACAAATTCCAACTGACGTTCAACAAGTTGAAAGCTTTTCCGGTGCATAGGAGTGATGCCCTCCTCCAGAATTGCCTGCCGGTGCTTCCTCGTGGGATAACCTTTGTTGCATGCCCAGCCGTACCGGGGATATTTTTCGTGCAATCCCCGCATATACTCGTCGCGATAGGTCTTAGCCAGAATAGAGGCAGCAGCGATGGATTGAAATAAAGCGTCCCCCTTCACTACACAAGTATAAGGGATCTTCCCGAAGGGGCGGAATCGATTTCCATCTACCAGAATATGGGCAGGAGTCACCGACAGCTTCCTCAATGCCCGGTGCATTGCCTCAACCGAGGCCCACAGGATATTCATTTCATCAATCTCTTGGGGAGAGCAGGAAGCAACTGCATAGTTCAACGCATTTTTCTCGATCACCGCACGCAATTCATCCCGTTTTTTTTCGGTCAACTGTTTGGAATCGTTCAGCTTCATGCAGGAAAAACCGGGTGGCAACACCACGGCCGCCGCGAATACAGGGCCGGCAAGACACCCCCGTCCCGCCTCGTCGCATCCGGCTTCAACATATCCGGGTTTCATACATGTTTGCAATAGATTGCACTCCTTCATAATATACCCTTTTTCTTCATCAATCAATTCATTGCCAATTTCACACCCCGTTACTTCACCCCAATAGTCAGCAAAACTTCCTTGTCCTCCGGTGGAAAATCAAACGCAAACGACTCCATATCCGCTTCTGCGCCCATCATGGTAGCGAAAAGTCTGATTGACTCCCGCAGGTCGGGATTCGTCGTTTCGTCACCCCGCACATGCATCAGATGCAGCTGCACGATCATCTCGATCAGATTGTTTTTTACTTCTTCCGGAATCGGCACCCATGGTATATCCAGCCGGTTTTGCGCTACACGACGCGTAATCGTCTCCAGTCGACGGCGAGATTCATTTTCAACATCAGGATTTCCGGGTATGGATGTCACGAACCGGGTATTTACGTGGAGCTCATTCCCCTGCAATTGCATGACCCGGTAAGCAAAAGGATACTGTGCCAGGCTGGCAGTCTCTATGTCGTAAATCGGGTTGCCTGCAGGAGAGGTATGAAGGGTGATGTCGTTGGCATGGAAATGGCCCGTGAAGATGACACCAAGTCCCGCATCGGCCAGTTTATTGGCCTGCTGCCTCCAATCCTCAATAAGGTAATCAGAAAAAAAAGCCTCCTGATATGGCATATGTTCAACCAATCCGTGGTGCATCATCCCCAACACCATCACCTCCTTTTCTCGGGCTTTCCGAAGTATTTCTAGTGCCCATTCCAGGGTTTCCGGGCGAATACGCCCCCCAGAGATAGAGGTAGAATGCTGTTCGTTATACCTGTTACTGTCGATAGCCAACAGCCAAATTTTCTCATTTATCTCCACCATATAACTGAGCGATGCGTCATCTCTCAGCAGCGCTTCATCATAACCGAAATCACCGTACAGCCGGGCAAATTCATCAGGCGTAACACCCTTCACAGGAGTACTTACACTACCTTTATAGGCTTTGGGATCGGGAACAAGTATGTCGTGGTTCCCGGGGATCACATAAATCCGAGTTCCTGCATTTTGCAGCGGGCGAAGTTTTTCAACAAAACCGGAGTGGCTCACCAGTTCTCCGTGGTTGCTCAAATCTCCCGTAACAAGGAGAATATCCGGTTTCTCTCTGCCAAGAGCAGCCAGCACCTCGTCCAGCACCTCATGCAGCTCTCTCGTTCTTCTTCCGGATGCCGCTTCGAATGCCTTGAGGGCATCACCTTCTTTGATCAATTGAGGGGAAAGATAATGTACATCCGTGATTAGCGCAATTTTCAGTGTTGAAGGTACTACAGCCAAGCAGTTCGAAACGGGGAGAAAGCAAAGCAAAAGGGAAAGCAGCCAATGCCTCATGGGTTATTTCGTTTGAAGTACCCCTTCACATCCTGCAGCCAGCGTTCAAACGGGCTGCATTCAATCTTCAAAAAACTGTCCGAAAGTGAGGTAGGTTCAAAGCAAGAGGTCTTGAAGTCGCCCCAGACGTATTCGACCAATTCGGGATAGTCGATATAGGGATTGCGGTTTTTTTGAATACGATAAACCTCCTCATTTCTGCGCACCTCCTTGATGCTGACAGGATCCTCCCGGTGCCATTTCAGCATTAAGTGCAACGACCAGTCGCTAAAACCGGGATAACGGCTGCCTCCTACCTGATCGGAGCGCCAGAGTGACAATTGATCTTCGTATGCGGTGACCACATAAAAAAGCGTACGCGCAAAATCTCCTTTGTATGCATCAATGGGTTCAAATATCGTCTGTGTGTAACCGCCAAATGTATTTTGTCCGATCTTCGACCCATTTGAAGATTGCCAATAAGTTATGCCTGCCTCTCCAAAAGGCAGGTCACCGCGTCTGTTGTTCACGTAACCATCGGTGGGATAAAGGTGAAAAAGGTCGGACTCAAGGGATTCTGTTCCTTTGAAGCAGCTTCTCGGCAACGTATGTTCCCGGTTGTAGCAGTCCCCCTCCCTGCGATAGGAGCCGCATCGGTTATTCCTGAAATCATACAGGTATTCCGGCCCTTTTCCCGGCTCATCGGAATACATATCCCACACCTTGTTGTTCCTCTGCGCATCAGTTACCCGGAAAAACTCCCATAAACTGGCATAAGATACCACCTGTGGATCTTTTATAATCTGAAACAGCGCCGTTTTTAACTCTGCGCCTCTTTTACCATCTGCATCGGCATAATAGCCTTCTGGAACCTGGCTGCTGAGGGTGCCGGTTACAAATAAAAAAAAAGCAGTAAGGATGCTGTGGTGAGAATAACTCATACTTCTATGATATAGCCAATCCATTCCGGAAAGATTCCGGCTGTGGGCAAATATAATGAATTCATCAAGACGCCCCGATAAAAAGAGCGAAAAATAAATAAATGTCTCTGGCGAGACGGCTTGTTACAAAAAATCAGGAGTTAAGGATCTTTTCAATCTCTTCAATGTCGGAGCGGAAACCTTTGTCAACCTCGTAAAAGTTTTTTACTGTATTGCAAGCGTGGAGTACGGTGGCATGATTTCGGTTACCCACTTGCACACCAATCTGGGAAAGAGACAGTTCCGTATGCTTTTTGATAAAATACATGGTGACTTGACGCGCCTGCACAATTTCACGCTTGCGCGAAGAAGACTGAATCAACTCTTTCTTGATATTGAAGAACTCCGACACCGTATCCTGTATCTTCTGGACGGTAATGCGTTTTCTTTCAAACTTAATGCTCTGTTCCAACACCCGTCGTGCCAGATTCATGTCGATCTCACGATTATTGATGATTGAATGTGCCATCAACGAAACAACGATACCCTCCAGGTCGCGCACATTCTCCGTTACATTCTCTGCAATAAAATCGATTACATTGGCCGGAATGGAAAGGCCATCGGACAAAACTTTGTTTTGCAGAATTTTTTTTCGAAGCTCCTTATCGGGGCGTTCCAGCTTGGTGCTGAGCCCCCAGCGAAAACGGGTAAGCAGGCGCTCTTCCATTCCCTGCATATCCATGGGCGCACAGTCGGAAGTCATCACCAGTTGTTTGTTATTCTGATGCAGGTGATTGAATATGTGAAAGAAGGTATTCTGCGTTTTTTCCAGGCCCGACAATTCATGAATATCGTCGATAATAAGCACATCGATGCTCTGGTAAAAATTAATAAAATCGTTGATTGTATTAAACCTGCGGGCATCGGTAAACTGGACTTTGAACAGATGAGCCGATAAATACAAGACTTTTTTATCGGGGTACAGTGCTTCCACTTTTGAACCTATGGCGTGACAAAGATGCGTTTTCCCCACACCGGAATATCCATGAACAAAAAGAGGATTGAATGCTGTTTTTGCCGGGTTATTGGCTACCGCCTCGGCCGCAGTACGTGCCAGACGATTGCTCTCACCCTCAAAAAAATTGTAAAAAGTGTACTTTGAATTGATCTGAGAATCGAATTCCGATGTCTCTACCCTGTCAAATGGACTGGGTACCTTAGCAGTTATTTTTCTGGAAACAGTCTTGTCTTTTCCGGCAAGCGGTTTGCTCTCTCCCCGAAGTTCAACGGCAGTATTACTCTCTGTTTCTACCAGAATCCGGTAATTAAGAATAGTCCCCTCGCCTATTTCACGGTAAAGGGTTTGCTGGATAAGATCAAGATACTTATCTTCCAGATATTCATAGAAAAACTGACTTGGTACTTGTACTGTAAGCACATGATCCACGTATTTTAACGGCACAATGGGCAGAAACCATGTATTAAATGCCGGTTCGGGGATATTGTCCCGAATGACATTCAAACAATTGTTCCATAAAAACCGACAGTCGCTCTTCATTGAATTTAAAATGATCTTTTTCTTTTCCGTAACGTAATAGGAGTACAAATTTTCAAAAAAAAAACGAGATAAAAAAATGATCTTTTTTTTGAAAAAACTGTTTGCGAAAAACACCGCTATTTATCAACAGGATACTCGCAGACTTTTGATTTTCAATACTTTAAAAGCACTCCATAGGTCAATCACGGCTGATTAACAACACGATACAAAAAAAGGACTTCTTTTTTTATAATTACAAATATATTACATTTTTGTTACTTATCCCCGAATAACCAAAGGGTTTTGTTCCCATTCCCCAAAATCCACCTATTTAGAATAATTCTAATTAGATTTATTCGGGAGTACGAAATCGAAACCTCTTCAACTTAAAATAAACGTACCTTGATGCTCAAGTAACGCTCTGGATTTTGCCGTATATCTTCAAGCAGTTTCGTGGCAGAATCAATGGTCACATTCAAACTATCGTGCAACCTGGTGTCGTTCATCAACAAGCCCAGCGAATTGTCATTGCTGTTCATTTTTTGAGTCAGTATTTTCAAGTTATTCACTGTCTCGTCGATCGAAGCAAGCGTTTGCGTCAGATCCATTTGATTCAGTTCATCGGTAACCTCTTTCAAGTTGGCTGACACATCGGAAAGATTACTGCTGATAACGGGCAGATCAGCCTCCAGCGCCCCCACCATTCTGTTCAGGCTTTCGCTGGAGCGGTTCAATTGTGTCACGGTGCTTCCGATGCCTTCAATAGAATGCTTCCATATAGGATTCGATATAAGCATATGCAGCGAGTAAACAACAGAGTCTATCCGCATCAGAATGGAATCAGCCCTTGGCATTGCTTTTGCCACCCCGTCAAGTAGAGCCAGCTCCTTGCCGCCGACAAGAGTGTCGCCTGGCTGAAGGTAAACGCGAGATGGTACCATCACCAGGTTTACCGTGGAAGCACCGAACATATCAACCCCGTATTCGAGATAACTGCCCTCGGTAATGCGCAGTTGCTCTTTAAGATTGATACCAACAGCAAAGCGCATCGGATCATCACTGACCATCTTGATATCATTGATCAACCCTATTTGATATCCTTTCACATAGACGGGAGATGAGATAAGCAGCTTTGAAACATCTTCAAAAATTGCATAATACTGGTTCTGCTTCTTCAGCACATTTACTCCTTTCAGAAAATTAATCCCGAAGTATATCATTGCAATGCTGGCAATGAATGCCAGGCCTATGGCAGCATACCTGCTAAAAGTCTTCTTCATAGGTTCTTTAATCGTTATTTTACGCGCAGCCCATCTTCAAATTCAACGATAAAGGCATCTTTGAATTTTTTTTGTACTTCTCTGAGAGATTGTTTGATTGCATCCTGGTCTGTGGTGCTGCCGAAAGTATATTTATAGGTGGAGCCATCGGTATAAAAGTCAACCGGATTCAAACCTTTAAAAGCCGACGCTCCGTTTTCGTATTTACGGGAGGAAGTGAGAAACTGAACACGATATTCTCTCTTTCCGCCTGTAGCGGCAGAGGATTGTGTTACACCGGACTGCTGTTTGTTCGTTCCGGATTGGGTGAACACATTACTTTTCTTGTCATACTCCCTCTTGTATTCTTTAAACCCCTTATATATGGAGGAGGCCAGTGAACTCTGGCCGCTCAGGCTCTTCAGGTACTTCTCATCTTGTCTGTTACTGATGTATCCCAGTTCAACGAGTATGCTGGGCATGGCCACCTCTCTCAGCACCAAAAAGCCGGCCTGCCGCACACTCCTGTTCACTCGCCGCGAATTGGTGACCAGCTGATTTTGCACGAGCGTGGCAAGGTAAACACTTTGAGATAGGAACTCGTTCGCCATAAACTCAAAAATGATATACGACTCGGGCTCATTTGGATTAAACCCTTCGTATTTGACCGAATAATCATCTTCATACATGATCACAGCGTTCTCAGCCTTGGCCACATCCAGGTTGTCTTTACTGCGATGCAACCCAAGCACAAACGTTTCTACTCCCTGTGGTGACGCACGCCGCCGGTCGAGTGCATTGCAATGGATGGATATGAATAAATTAGCATGTGCCTTATTCGCTATTTCCGCACGTTGGTTTAGTGCAACAAAATAATCCGAATTGCGGGTATACAGGACATCGACATCGGGATGATTATCCTCAATAAGCTTTCCCAATTTCCGGCCGACAGCGAGTACGATATCTTTCTCCTTCGAATCAGCACCAATTGCGCCGGGATCTTTTCCTCCGTGACCGGGATCAATCACTACTGTAAACCTGCCGTTTTGAGCGTTGGCGGGTTGACCGAAAAAAAAAGGCATAAAAACACCCAAACACGATAATAAGAATGCCTTTTTATGAGGTTTCATGTCAATTTCTTTTTTTGCAAAAATAGCGATAAATTTCGGATTGAAAAAGAATGAGCCACAATCTGTAGCTCATTCTTCTTTTCAGGTGTGACCGAAACCATTATGGCATCAATTCCGCCAATTTTGCATCAAGGGCATCGCCTCTCAGGTCCTTTCCTATAATGACGCCCTCCTTATCCAAAAGAATAGTGTGAGGTATACCGTTGATAGCGTATAGGTCGACTACCGGGCTTTCCCAATACCTCAAATCGGACATTTGCGGCCAGGTCATTTTTAGCTCTGCAATACCCCGGATCCAGCTCTCGCGATCCTTATCGAAGGATACTCCCACAACCTCAAACCCTTTTGTTTTGTACTTGTCGTATGCAGCGACAACGTTGGGCATTTCCTGACGGCATGGTCCACACCAGGCAGCCCAAAAATCTACCAGCACATACTTCCCGTTTCCGGCATAGTCAGACAAAGAAACATCGTTACCCTGCGTATCTTTTAATGTGAAATCGACAAATTTTTTTCCTATAGCCACATTCTCCAGATTTTCCAACCTCACAATGACTCGCTGAATATTTTCCTGGGCCTTGAAATTATCGTCGGCAAGTTCGAGAATTTCCTTCTGTTGTTCCGGCGAAAACATTGAGGAAGAAGTGAGAAACGCATATTTTCCCAGATCATTTCCGATGTTGTTTTTGATAAAATTGAAATTCAGGCCGGTCAGCTGATCACTGATTTTGTCGTACGATGCCTTGATTTGGGCTTCCAGAGAATCAGTCATGGAGCCTTCCGCACTGGCAGTATTGTATTGCTCCATCACACTGCGGATACTTTTCACCAGTTCTCTCTGCTGCTGTCTAAATTCAGTATAGGCATCGTTTACTTTTGTGCCTTTTACTGTCACCACAGTATCGAACAATACTTCAATCTTACCAGGCTCAATCAATACCGGAACCCGGCTCTCCTGCTGTGGACTCACTGATTCATCCAGCGAAATAAATCGAAGTACTGTACTGTCTGCCACTCCCTTTAGCGAAAACGAACCATTCGTGACAACCAGAGTGTCGACAACAACCATGGCGTCGTTGGTCATTTCTTGTATGTAAACATTGGTACCTTCATACGCTCCATCGGCAACTGTACCGCTGATTGTATAATTCTTGTTGTTTTGGCAGGAAAAAAGAATGCTGCCCATTATGAAAAGAAACACTATTTTTCTCATCTTATTCCTTTATTATTGTTTAACCGAGGCAAAGATATGTAAAAAGTCCATATAAATAAGTTTCTATCTGTTTTTTTTGTCTCGCTGCAATAAAAGAAAAAAATGCCCGTTTTAACTGCATAATAACAATTGCTTATGAGTAGAAGCACACACTCAGTCAGACCATTTGCCGCACGCGGGCCTTCCGGCTCAGCGCAACCTTCCGAACTTACACTAAGGCTGATACGTCAGTTTGCAGGAAGTTGTCATGCAGAGAACAGGCTCAACATCCCGGACAACACGTTTCTGGTAAGCTAAGGGCACTCCTTTTGGCAATCGTACTTCCATAAAAGGAGGATTCTTTTATGGTTTAAATATTTTATCTACCTTTGGAAACAGAAACTTGCAATACTATAGATATGGGTACATTAGTCGCACCGTCGCTGTTGGCGGCCGATTTTCTGAATCTGGAAAGTGAGATGGAAATGCTCAACCAAAGTGAGGCAGACTGGATCCACCTCGACATCATGGATGGTGTTTTTGTGCCGAATATTTCTTTTGGTTTTCCCGTGATCAACCGCTTGAGAGAGGTTACAAAAAAGCCTTTGGATGTTCATTTGATGATTGTCCATCCCGACAAGTTCGTTGACGAGATAGCCGCCATGGGCGCTACTTACATGAATGTGCATTTCGAAGCGTGTACTCACTTGCACCGTGTGATACAGGAAATAAGAAAAAAGGGGATGAAACCGGCCGTCACGTTGAACCCTCACACACCGGTATCCCTCCTGGAGGACATCTTGCCCGATCTCGATATGGTCCTGCTAATGTCGGTAAATCCAGGCTTCGGTGGACAGGGATTTATTGAACATTCCGTGAGGAAAGTAGGTCAACTCAAAGAGATGATTCTGAGACAACATACTTCTACCCTCATTGAAGTGGATGGCGGAGTAAACCTCGACACGGGAAAAAGGCTCGTTGATGCCGGAGCCGACGTACTTGTCGCCGGAAGTTTTGTTTTCTCTTCGGATGATCCCAAGGGGACTATCCGCCGGCTGCGGGCCCTGTAAGGGAGGGCTCTCGTTTTTGACCGCTGCAGTCGTTCACATCTTCACGAATGTAGCGGTGATTCTGTAGCATATCCCGGGCATGTAAAATAATGAACGCATTTATCGGAAAAACACCTTTCTTTCGCCTGCTGTTACCGGTCATTGCCGGCATTATTGCGGCCGCGCTTTTTCCCCAATGGAATGCAGGCCTGTTTTGCCTGAGCCTTACAGGGCTTACCCTCATGTTCCTCTCCTACTTTACCGGGAACAAATGCCAATTCCCGTACCGCTGGATATTTGGGACCGGGATGTGCCTGTTCCTATTTTCCCTTGCGGTTTTGCAATATCGTGAACAAGAAAGGAGCACGCAGTTTTCATTTTCCAATGAAGCCCGGTATTATACAGGCACCCTCCTCGACCTGCCGGAGACAAAACCTCGATCCATTGCCTGCAACGTAAAAACAACAATTCCTTTTCAGCGAAAAGTGAAACTGTATCTTGCAAAAAATCTTGCTGCAAGAGAGTTGGAGCCGGGCGACGAAATACTTTTCCATGCCAGGATGCAGCCTTTTCGCAACTTTGGCAACCCCGATGATTTCGATTATGCCCGTTTCATGAAAATGAAAGGCTTCTCTGCCTCAGCCTACTTGCCGGAAACAGACTGGCAGAAAACAGGCCGGCAATCATATGCCATCACGCCGCAGTCGCAACGTCTGCGGGCAAAGGCGCTCAACATATACCGTTCACTGATCGACGACGAAGATGCCTGTGCGTTTATCTCGGCCCTTACACTCGGATACAGGAACGACCTGTCTGACGACATCCAGGAAGCCTTCCGGGTCTCGGGCACAGCGCATGTACTGGCGGTTAGCGGATTGCATGTGGGCATCATTTATGCGATGATCAATCTGCTCTTTTCCTTTCTGGGAAAGTCGGGAGTGCGCTGTGTTCTCCGCCAATGGCTGGTCATCCTGACACTTTGGATGTACGTATTCGTTGCCGGCGGATCGGCGTCAGTAGTGCGGGCGGCCATCATGATCACCATCTTCTGCCTGGGCAACATGCGGCACCGGAGAGGCTTCACGTACAACACCCTGACTGCTTCTGCATTTTTCATTCTTCTGTTTCGCCCTTTTAGCCTGTTTGATGTAAGTTTTCAGATGAGTTTCGGCGCCGTGGTTGCCATCCTCTATTTCCAGCCTGGGTTGTACAATTTGTATGCTCCTAAAACCAAGGCGGGAAAATATGTTTGGGATCTCCTTACGGTCTCTACGGCTGCACAGCTCGGCGTCTTCCCACTTGTGCTCTACTACTTTGGTACCTTCCCCACCTGGTTTTTCATTACCAACCTGCTGGTTGTACCTCTTGTTGGAGTCATTATCTATGCTTCCGCTTCCCTCGTGGTTGCCGGAATATTCAGCGATGGTCTTGAAACCATATTACAATGGATCGTGGAGACTCTCGCCGGGATCACCTTGCGCATTGTCCGTATTTCGGAATCGCTCCCTTTTGCGCAAGTTACCGACAGCCATATTTCAGCCATCCAGCTTTTGCTGCTGATAATCTTTGTCTTCCTTTTTGCCTGCTCCCTGTTCACCCACCGTCCCAGGGCACTTATCATCGCATTGGCATCGCTCTTTGCTTTCCAATTGTCCACACTGCAGGGGAACCTGGGTAAGTCAGCACCGCAGCTGGTAGTATTCAACAGTTTCGAAAGAAGCGAGATAGGTCTCTTTGCGAATGACAAACGTCACTTTTTTGATATTCCGGAAAATGGGTTCCTCCCTTACCCGGGAAGAAGCATCCTCCGTCTGTCGGATAGTTCATTGTCGAATTTTCAAGCAGAAAACCCTTTCCGGGTGGACGTGCTTATTCTCTCACAATATGCGAACTTTCGCGTGGGACAGCTAATTGACCTTGTCCTTCCTTCTGTCATTGTCCTGGATAGTTCACTCTCCCGCAAAGCAGCAGCACGGATGGCAGCCGAATGCCAGCTGTTGGGTGTCGATGTGCATGATGTCACTCAAAATGGAGCCTTTTCCCTGAATTTTTAGTACTTTTGCCTCTTCACTTCAAAAGAGCGTAAAAAATGAATTTTACTGAACCGATCTCCGAGGTAATCCAGCCGCAAAAGGTAAATGAAATCATGGAGGCCATGGAGAGATCCGAAAAGATCGTGATTACCACCCACCTTTCCCCCGACGGCGACGCACTGGGGTCGACGCTCGCGTTGTATCATTTCCTCAAAGGCAGGGGCAAACAGGTACGGATCATTGTCCCAAACTCTTTCCCTTACTTTCTGAAATGGATGAAAGGTGCTAACGAGGTGGAAATATACGAGTACAATCCTTCTGCGGCAAAACACATCCTGCAGGGTGCGGAGCTTATTTTTGCGCTCGACTACAATATTCCAAAAAGAGCGGGGGAGATGGGTCCCATCCTGGAATCATCGCCTGCGACAAAGATCCTGATCGACCATCATCTTTTCCCCGGAGAAATATTTGACATTGTCGTATCGCATCCCGAGATATCCTCAACCAGTGAGCTCATATTCAGACTTTTATTTCAGGCAGGCAGCTATGATGAGCTGACACAGGCTGAGGCCGAATGTATTTATTGCGGAATGATGACCGACACCGGTGGATTTACCTATAATTCCAGCGATCCCGAAATATTTGAAATCATCAGCCTGTTATTGCGCAAAAAAATTGATAAAGATGCCATCTATTCGCATGTATTTCACAACTATTCCGAGGCACGATTCCGTTTGCTTGGCTTCACCCTTTCGCAGCGCATGGAGATTTATCCCGATCTGCATGCAGCACTCATTTACCTTTCAAAGGATGATCAGGCGCAGTTCCGGTTCAGCAAGGGAGACACGGAAGGCTTCGTTAATTATCCGCTCAGCATCAAAGACATCATCTTTTCCACATTCATCCGGGAAGACGAAGGACTGATAAAACTATCATTTCGCTCACAGCTCTCATTTCCATGCAACGAATTTGCCGCGGAATTCTTCAACGGAGGTGGACATCTAAACGCCTCAGGTGGAGAATATTATGGCACATTCGAGGAAGCACTCCGCATATATGCAGAGGGACTCAGGAGCTATGAAAAAAAACTGAAAGAAGCAATCAGCCAACTTTAACTCACTTTAAGGATCAATCATTTTTATTTCTGCTTAACGGCTGTTTTTTGAAGCAGATTGTGTACTTTTGCAATTCACTAAAGTTAGTTGTTTTCTACGCCAGGCAGAACAAACAAGTTTGTCTGCTTATGCTTAACGAAAACGTTCATTTCATTTATACAACAGACTAATATGAAGCATGTATATCTCATAGTATTCATACTCTCCGGATTTTTGTTTCTCACTGTTTCCTGCAAGGATAGAATGACCTACGCCGATTATCTGAAAGCAGAAGAAAAGGCGATTGATCTGTTTATTGAATCCAACGGACTCACCATTCTCAAAGATTTTCCTTCGGCAGGCACGTTCAAAGAGAATGAATTTTACAAAGACCCCGCAACAGGTGTCTATTTTCACATTATTGAATACGGCGATACGATCCAAAAGCTTCAATGGAAAGAGGAAGTCTATGTACGTTTCAGCGGGTTGCGTTATTTCAACACAGAGGATACTACCCAGTATTCCAATTTCAAAAGCATATACCCGGAAGAGATTGTGTTCATAGGTCCGGTAAACTCATCAACCAAAGGCAACTACGCGACTCCAGGGTGGGTGGTTCCCCTAAGTTATGTAGGCCATAACGGAAGGGTAAAAATGATTGTACCCTTCAACATGGGATCTTCGTACGATCAGTCCAGGTACGAGCCAACTTACTATGAACTGGTACAATACCGTTTCGGGAATCATTATTAACAGGTTCCCGCCGGCATTTGTTCTGTTTTTACATACGATCAACAGCTTTTACAACATGTTACGTCTGTCACAACCATTTATCGATAAAGAAAAATTCTTATGACATTGATCAAATCCATCTCCGGCATCAGAGGTACAATTGGCGGAGAAACGGGAGAAAATCTCACCCCGCTTGATATTGTTAAATTCACGGCCGCCTACGCCGCCTTCATCAAAAAAGCAACATCGGAAAGCAGACCACGAATTGTTGTGGGTCGCGACGCCCGTATTTCGGGAGAGATGGTGCACCGGATCATCACCGGCACACTGATGGGCATGGGCTGTGACGTGACCGATATCGGTCTGGCAACCACGCCCACCACCGAGATTGCCGTCACAAAAGAAATGGCAGCCGGCGGCATCATTATCACCGCAAGCCACAATCCCAAGCAATGGAATGCCCTGAAGCTCCTCAACAACAGGGGGGAATTCCTCAATGCGGAGGAGGGAAAAGAAATCCTTTCTATTGCCGAAGCGGAAAAATTTTCGTTCTCCCCGGTGGACGAATTGGGAAAGATTACGCAAAAGCAGTATCTGCACGAACATATTCAAAGCGTTTTATCCCTTCCTCTGGTGGACAAAGAAGCGATCAAGGCAGCCAACTTCAGGGTAGCTGTCGACAGCGTTAATTCCGTGGGTGGCGTAGCCATCCCCGAATTGTTATACGCACTGGGAGTAAAGGAAATCTTCAAGTTGCACTGCGCCCCGCATGGCAACTTTTCTCACAACCCCGAGCCACTGCCTCAGAACCTCACGGAGCTCTCTTCCCTCACCCAAAGTTCCAAGGCGAGCGTGGGCTTCGCCGTAGATCCCGATGTAGACCGGCTGGCCATCTACTGCGAAGATGGCGAACCCTTTGGCGAAGAGTATACTTTGGTGGCGGTGTCCGACTATGTTTTGCAACACACTCCGGGCAATACGGTATCCAACCTCAGCTCGAGTCGTGCCCTGCAGGATGTTACCACTGCAAGAGGAGGCACCTATCACGCAGCCGCGGTAGGTGAAGTGAACGTGGTCACGAAAATGAAAGAGGTTGACGCCGTTATTGGCGGTGAAGGAAATGGCGGAGTCATCTATCCTGCATCCCATTACGGACGCGATGCGCTCGTGGGCATAGCGCTCTTCCTCACCTATCTTGCCAAATCGGGGAAGACACCCTCGGAGTTGAAAAAGACTCTGCCAGTCTATTTTATGGCCAAACAAAAGGTGGAACTCACACCCGATATCGATACAGATACAATACTGGAAAAAATGAAAGAAAAATTCAGCAACCAAAAGATAACCGATATCGACGGCGTAAAGATCGATTTCCCGGACAAGTGGGTACATCTGCGGAAATCAAATACCGAGCCGATCATCCGGGTTTATTCGGAGGCACACTCCCAGGAAGAAGCGGAACAAATCGGGAAACAGATCATTGATATGATTAGAGACCTTGCATAAGGTTGCACAAAACTGCCTGTTTTTTATCGCACAATTGCCACATCATCTTTTTGACGTGGCATTTGCGTTAAATAATATGATTAAACCAAGAGTGAATGAAAGATGCATTGATTAGTCGCGATGAATTACGCGAACTGCACCCTGTTCTGCAGGGTAAATATGGTGACAGGCTGATTGATTTCGGCATTAAAATATCGGCGTTGCATGTTCCCAACGAGATCTACAACCGCTCCAAACACTTAACCGGACCTGCATTCTGCAAGGATGTGCTGGACAAGCTGGAAATAAAACGCACTTTACGGAATGAACAAATCCTGGATAATTTCAAAAATGGGCCGTTCATCACTGTTTCCAATCATGCTTATGGGCATATCGACGGTATTGCCGCCATCGAAACTGTGGGCAGCCGGGTGGACAATTACAAGATGATGGTCAACATTATCCTCTCGTTTGTGGATACGATGTCCGAAAATTTCATCACCGTGAACCCGATGAAAAACGAGGAAAAAAACCGGTACACCTTCGCCGGAATCCGGGAAAGTATTGCCCATTTGCGTGCAGGACACCCGATGGGTTTTTTCCCTGCAGGAGCTGTCTCCAACCTTTATTTCAGGAAAGGCAGGTTTGAAATTGAAGATAGGGAGTGGCAGCCGGCAGTATTGAAGATCATTCAAAAATTACAGGTCCCGGTTATTCCCATGCATATCTCAGGCCAAAACAGCCCCTCTTTCTACCTGTCGAAAGTGTTTGGCTGGCGGTTCCGGAACCTCAGGCTTTGCCACGAGCTGTACAATAAAAAAGGCAAAGAGATGATCATCTCCTTCGGCAATCCTGTGATGCCCAAAGAAATAAAGCAGTTCGGAGACAACATCGCACAGTTGGGAGAATTCCTGAAAGCAAGGACATACGCCTTAAAATAATTGTTTATCTTTGAATTCTTAAACAGCACAGCATGGTAAAGCAATCCCTGCAACAGGTTAAACAACGTTTTGGCATCATTGGCAACGCCCCCGAACTGGATCGAGCCATTGACGTGGCTTTACAGGTCGCTCCCACCGACTTGTCGGTACTCATCACTGGAGAGAGTGGCGTTGGAAAAGAAAATTTTCCGCAAATTGTTCATCTATACAGTAAGCGCAAACATGGCCCCTACTTTGCTATCAACTGCGGCTCAATTCCCGAGGGCACCATCGACTCTGAACTTTTTGGCCATGAAAAAGGCTCCTTTACCGGTGCGACGGGGACGCGGAAAGGTTATTTTGAGGTAGCCGATGGAGGGACACTCTTCCTCGATGAGGCAGGCGAGCTGCCATTACCAACACAGGCTCGCCTACTTCGGGTGCTTGAAAGCGGCGAATTTATCAAAGTAGGTTCTTCGAAAGTGGAAAAAAGTGATGTACGTGTGGTGGCGGCAACCAATATGGACATGGTAAAGGCGGTGGAAAAAGGGAAGTTTCGTGAGGATCTTTATTACCGGCTCAACTCTGTTCCTATTCGCATACCGCCCTTACGGGACAGGAAAGATGATATTCCATTGCTCTTCAGAAAATTTGCAGGCGACTGCGCGGAAAAGTACATGATGCCTTCCATAACCCTGACGGATGATGCCAGGGAACTGCTGAAGAATTACCGCTGGCCCGGCAATATCCGCCAGCTGAAGAACATCACCGAACAAATCTCCATCATTGAACAGGAACGTGTGATTACTGCCGACATTCTACAGAAATACCTGCCGTACAATGAGGTAGGGATGCTCCCCGTTCCCCTGTCGCAGATTCATGATACCGAGCAAAAATCATTTGCCAACGAGCGGGAGATCTTGTATCAGGTGCTCTTCGACATGAAAAAAGACATTACCGATCTGAAGCAGGTAGTAAAGAGCATCATGGAAGGTTCAACAACCCATGCCACCTCCTTCAGCGCCTCCTCCGACCATCACGACTCGTCGGTCATTCCGAACGACAACACGAACGTATCCGTTCCTATGAAGTACGAGCCGGTCCCCAAGAAGATCGCGCTGGATGAAGCGGAGAGAAACGACATCCAGGAAGCCACCGAATACGAGGAAAGCACCCTGTCGATCAGCGAGGTGGAAAAAGAGATGATCATCAAAGCACTGGAACGGCATAATGGCAAGCGGAAACTGGCTGCTGCCGATTTGGGTATCTCAGAAAGAACACTTTACCGTAAGATCAAGGAATACAGCCTGTGATGTTGATTGTCAAAAACACGAAAAAAGAACATGAACATGATCCTATATAAGCACTCTTTCATTAAAACTGTCCTTATCCTCTTGCTGGTAAGTGTAGCGAGCTCTTGCAGAATGTCCTACACCTTCAGGACGGCCTCCATAGACTACGATCTCACCAAAACACTTTTTATTGGGCATTTCATCAACCAGGCCCCCTTGGTATATCCTCCTCTGGAGCAGCGGTTTAATGAGAAGATGAAAGATATGTTTACCCGCAACACCCGGTTGCAACTTGTGCAACAGAATGGCGATATGGAGATTGAGGGTGAGATTGTCAGCTATGAGTTGACACCTTTGGCCGTTCAGGAGGATGCATTTGCTTCTGAAACGCGTCTGACCATGACGGTGAGAATGCGTTTTCGCAACAACAAAATTGATGTGCCTGAAAGGGAAGAGACCATTTCGGCCAATCGCACATTCTCCAGCAACACAGTGTTCGACACGGTACAAGACCGACTGATCAATGAGCTGATCGACGAAGTTGTAGATCAGATATTTAATACAACGATGGCAAACTGGTGATGCAAAGATATTTCCATGAACAAGGAGGAGCTCTATAGATATATCAAAAATCCCGGGTCGCTGATGGAATCCCCGGCAGATTCACTCAGGGAAACCGTTTCAATGTATCCCTATTTCCACACATCCCGTTTGTTGTATACAAAATATTTAGACCTGATCAACAGCGATAATTACAACGAAGAACTCAGCACGACGGCTGTTTTGTGCACTGACAGGAGGAAGTTGTTTTATCTGATATACAAGGATGACTACCGTCGGCTGTTCGCTCAGCCTGAAGAAGCACCCCACAAGGCGAAAGACAGAACGGACGAACTACTCAACTCCTTCCTCTCCTCACTTGGTGAGGATGACACACACAAGACAATGATTGCAGAGACAGCGATGAGCATTGTGTCGACCGACTACCTTTCCTACTTAGAATCCATCGAGGAGGATACGGGCGGCGAACAGGAAGAAACCCAAAGCCTTCAGCACCAGGAAATTATTGATGCGTTTATCGAAAAAGCGGCCACCGACACCCTGTTCACGCCACACGACAGGCAGGAGGAGGAAGCTCAAAAGCCGGCCAAAGAAGATGACAGCAGTGAATTTCTGACGGAAACACTGGCTAAGATCTATATCAAACAAAAAAAATACACACAGGCACTTACAATTATTAAACGATTAAGTTTGAATTTTCCAAAAAAAAGTAGTTACTTTGCCGACCAAATTCGTTTTCTGGAATATTTGATTATGAACGATCGTTTTCGTTAAGCAAGATTAAACTTTGCCATTGTAAGAAGACGACAAATTACATTGAACAGAATAAAAACTAATAATATGTATATCTTTATTACCATCCTCATTTTACTGGCCTCCATACTGATGATTCTTGCCGTATTGGTACAGAAATCGAAAGGTGGCGGACTGGCAAGCGGATTTTCATCGACAAACCAGATCATGGGTGTGCGAAAGACGACCGATTTCCTGGAAAAATTCACCTGGACACTGGCGGGAGTCATGATTATACTGAGTATACTGACGGCCAAATACACGGCATCACGCAGCAATACTCCGCAATCGCAGGTAGAAGTACAACAACCTGCTCCCCTCAATCCCGGCACTGCTCCCGATGTGACTCCGGGGATGCCTATCCCTTCACAGGTACCGGCTCAACCAGCGCCGGAAGAGGGAACACCAACAGAGTAAATCATTTTGCGCTCGGTATATATTTTTCTCCTTTGGCTGGTGTCTTTCTTCGCCGGTGCACAGGGTTTCACGTATGATACCATCCGTGTGTCGCGGGATGATGCACGGAATATTCATCATCATAAACCACAACACGGCAATGACAAGGGAAAGACAGCCAGCATCGAGCACAGGAACATGGAAAGTAACCGGCCTTCCTTTTTTGAAAAAAGCAAACTCCGTTTTGGAGCAAACCTGGGCTTGTCGGTGAGCCGCAACTACACCAGGTTAGGCTTAGGGCCACAGATTGGGTATCAATTCAATCCACGTTTCATGGCAGGCACGGGCATCAAGTATTATTATTCGAAAGCAAGCACAACGGAGTATACCGTGAAAGATAATCTGCTGGGAGCAAATATCTTTGGTTACTTTTATCCTGTCTCTTTTGTTGCCGCTTTTGCTCAACCCGAATTAAACTATATCTGGTCAGACTTAACACAGGATTCCACCACAGAAACATTGTCACACAGCGGCCTCGTCCCTTCGTTGATCGTTGGTGCAGGGTTCCGGGTAGGGAGATCACACATTACATTGAACTATGATCTGGTCAAACACACCTACTCTCCCCACCCTACAGGAGTTTATCTGGGTGTTTCGGCATTCTTCTGATTCAATTCCTTATCCTTTTCCTTACCGGATGACGATATCACGTAAAATGGGGATTTCAGCGTAATCGTTTATTTTTTTGATCAGCCCCTCCTTGTTCATCAGCAGCTCGGCACGAAGCACAGCCGATGCAAGGTGAACATAGAGTACATTGCGGCTGAAATAGATATCTCTGGTATATTTTGAGACGCCCTCGCCCAGCACTTCGCGCCATCCCCTGACGGCACGGTGTTCGGCCAACTTTACTTTCAACGTACTGTTTTCATCGAAAAAGTCGGAAAGTGCTTCCGATAAGGGTTGTGCATTTTTCTTCAACATGGTCTCTTACTCATTCATCGGGTTAATTTCTCCGTCTATCACGGAATAGATGTGCGCGCTATTATCGGTCCGTTCCAAGATCCTGTCAAGCGATTCTCTGTTGGTATCAGACAAGAAAATCTGCCCGAATCCAGAGCCAGAGACAAGCTTCACAATCTCTTCCACCCGGTTGGCATCAAGCCGATCAAAAATATCATCCAGCAGCAAAATCGGCGTAGTATGCCCCGTTTGAAGCAGGAAGTGGAATTGTGCCAGCTTAAGCGAAACAAAGTAAGTCTTGTTCTGGCCCTGCGATCCTACCTTTTTAATAGGATAGCCGTCGAGCAGCATCTCCAGCTCATCACGGTGAATGCCGATTGTGGTATGGCCTACCGCCATATCACGACGTCTGTTTTTAAAAAGTGTCTCCCGAAAAGCGGCATCGTTCAGCTGCGACACATAATCGAAGGAAACGGACTCGCCCGATTGGCTAATGCGTCTATAAAATGTATTGAATATGGGTGTGAACTCGTCGATGAATGCTTTTCGTTTCCTGTGAATAAAGCTCCCGTCCTCGATCATCTGATCTTCCCAGAGCTCCAGCAAGGTCATATCGGCCATCTCATCCTCATTTTTCAGCAGCACATTCCGCTGATGCAAGGCTTTGGCATACCGAACCAGTGCACGCAGATATTCTTTGTCGAACTGAGAGATAGCCATGTCCATAAACTTCCGCCGCCCTTCGCTACCTCCGGTTATCAATTCGTTATCGGCCGGAGAGATCATCACGAGTGGAATTAATCCGATATGATCGGACAGCCGTTCGTACTCCTTCTTGTTTCGTTTAAACTGTTTCTTCTGACGACGCCGGATGCCGCTGTAAATTTCTTCGCGGGTATTATCTTCAAACAGGTATTTTCCCTGAAGCATGCACACCTCGGCATCGTGACGGATTATCTGCGAGTCGATGGGATTGGTATAACTTTTACAAAACGAGAGGTAATAAACAGCATCGAGTAGATTGGTCTTTCCCATCCCGTTGTTGCCGATGAAGCAGTTGATTTTGGGAGAAAACTGCAATTCGGCCTGTAGCAGGTTTTTATAGTTAATTATGGAGAGTTCTTCTAAAATCATTTTCTTTACATCTTTTTCACACCGTTGGCGTCACCAGTCGCTTACGTGCAGTCTTTACCGGGAAAAGACCGGTTATTCCTCCAACAGCAGCCGCTGCAGGTCTTCGGGAGAGATATTCATTTTCAACCTTCCCTGTGAGGCAAACGAGATCTTTCCTCGCTCCTCCGATACGATGATTACTTTGGCATCGGTCTCCTGCGATATTCCTAGTCCGGCACGATGTCTCAACCCCAGGTGGGTGGGAATATTCGGGTTTTGGGAAATGGGCAGGATACATCCCGCAGCTTTCACTTTCTGTCCGACAATAATCATGGCTCCATCGTGCAATGGGCTGTTTTTAAAGAAAATATTTTCGATAAGTCGAGAAGATATATCTGCATTGACTATTTCGCCGGTCTGCTCGTAAAGGCCCAGGTGAATGTCACCCTGTATGGCAATGAGTGCCCCCGTATTGGCTTTCGACATGTTCATGCAGGCCAGCACAATGGCCGTGAGGTGCGAATTGTCCTTTTTCTCCTTCTCACCCGGGAAAAAAAGTCTGGTGATAAAATTCCAACCTTTTTTGGAACCAAGCGACATCAGAAAACGACGGATCTCATCTTGAAAGAGAATGACCAGCAAAAACAGCCCCACACTTACAAACTGATCGAGGATGGATCCGAGCAGCACCATATTGAAAACCCGCGAGACAAGCACCCAGATCACCATGAATACAAGGATCCCGATGAACAGAGGGCGCAAGCCCGATATTTTAACCAGCCTAAACAGGTAGTACAGAAGAAGCGCTACCAGCAATACATCGATAAAATCTTTAACTCCGAAATGTGCAAACATAACAATATGGCGCCGGTTATTGATCAAACTCGGTTATCTTCCCCACAATCTTAACGCACTCTACGGCTTCCTTCACATCGTGGACGCGTAGTATGCCGGCCCCTGAAAGCAGCGCCATCGTGTTAAGTACAGTCGTACCGTTCAGGCTCTCTTCCGGTGAGGTACCCAGCAGCCTGTAGATCATCGACTTTCTCGAAATCCCGACCAGAATGGGCTCCTCAAAGATATGAAAATATTTCAGATAAGCCATCAATTCATAGTTTTGAGATAACGTTTTACTAAATCCAAAACCGGGATCAATAATCACGTCATTCACGCCAAGCAGATTCAGTTTTGCTTTCCGTTCGGAGAAATAATAAAGAATTTCCTGGATAAAATCTGCATAATCCGTGAACTGCTGCATAGTCTGGGGTACCCCCCGCATATGCATCAGCACATAAGGCACCTGCAGCTGTGCTACCACAGGAAACATCCGCTCGTCAATCTGTCCTCCGGAAATATCGTTGATGATGTCGACACCATACTCCTCCACGGCTTGTTTTGCCACATCAGCATAAAAGGTGTCGACGGAAAGGATGGCGCGGGGAAATTCTCTGCGGATAGATTTTAGCGCGGGCATAAGCCGTTCTGCTTCTTCTTTTGCAGAGAGGAATGTGGAGAAGGGTGTAGTAGATTGTGCACCAATATCGATCATACTGCCCCCTTCCTCAATGATCTGTCGGCATCTTTCGATGATCCCCTCCTCAAACTGCCTCCTGCTTGCAGCATAGAACGAGTCGGGCGTGATATTGATGATTCCCATTACCCGGGGCACCGACAAATCGAGCAATGTTCCCTGTATGTTTATCGTCTTTTTCATTACAGCACTGAATTCGGATCCTTAAACGGATAATCTACCGTGAAGTGCAACCCCCTGCTTTCCTTGCGCGCCATTGCCTGTTTGATCACCATATATCCCACTTTGATGATGTTACGCAATTCACAGATATCGCGCGAGACCACAGAGCGGTGAAAAAAATCCTCGGTTTCCCGGAAGAGGATATTCAGGCGGTCCATGGCACGCTGCAGACGAAGGTCGGAACGTACAATGCCCACGTATGCAGACATCAACTGCCCCACCTCCTTGTAGCTTTGCGTAATCAGCACCATCTCTTCCGGAGAGGTGGTGCCTTCGGCATTCCATGCAGGGATATCCTCTCTGAATGAATACTGACTGAAAAGAGGCAGCGAATGTTTTGCCGCCGCATCGGCAAAGACCACTGCCTCGATGAGCGAGTTGGATGCCAGACGATTTGCACCGTGCAGACCCGTACAGGCACATTCGCCGTTTGCGTAGAGCCGGCCGATGCTGGTCTCCCCATCCAGGTTTACCTTGATCCCCCCACAGAGGTAATGGGCAGCAGGAGCCACCGGTATCATCTCTTTGGTGATGTCAATGCCATAGGTGAGACACTTCTGATAGATTCCGGGAAAATGCTTACGGGTTTCCTCCGCCTGTTTGTGTGTCACGTCCAGATAGACATGGTCTTCCCCTCTTTCTTTCATCTCGGTATCTATTGCCCGGGCCACGATATCGCGAGGTGCAAGTGAACCGCGTGTGTCATACTTATGCATAAACTCCTTCCCGTCGAGCGTTTTCAACACCCCCCCATAACCACGCATCGCCTCGGTGATGAGGAACGAAGGTCTTGCACCCGGATGATAGAGCGCCGTGGGATGAAACTGCACAAACTCCATTCCCTTAATTTCTCCTTTCGCACGCGCTACCATGGCAATACCGTCACCGGTAGCGACCAGCGGATTGGTCGTTGTCTGATACACGGATCCAATACCTCCGGTAGCCATCATGGTCACACGGGAGAGGAACGTTTCAATCGCATTGGTCTTCTGATCGAGAATGTAAGCTCCGTAACATTCAATGCCGGGCGTATGGCGGGTGACAACCTGCCCCAGGTGATGCTGTGTTAGGATCTCTATAGCAAAATGATGGTCGAAGACATCGATGTTCGGATGATTGCGAATCGTATTGATTAGGCTGACCTGAATCTCGGCTCCGGTACTGTCTTTGTGATGTAGGATGCGGAATTCGGAATGGCCCCCTTCACGATGAAGGTCGAAATTCCCTTTTTCATCCTTATCAAAGTCCACTCCCCAGCTGATCAACTCCCTGATCTGGGCAGGAGCTTCCTTTACTACCTTCTCCACTACCTCCACATCGCATAATCCGCCACCGGCATCGATCGTGTCGGCAATGTGTTTTTCAAAGTTATCCCACGGGTTTGTTACCGAGGCAATTCCTCCCTGTGCATAATAGGTATTGGCATCTTCCAGCGGATTTTTCGCTATGATAGCTACCTTCCCCTGCTTTGCCACTTTCAGGGCATAACTCATCCCGGCAATGCCGGAACCAATCACCAGAAAATCATATCTGCGGACCATTTTCTCACTGTTTTGGATTACAAGATGCAAATGTACGCAATTATTCAGGTTTTTTTGCAGCAACGCTCCACTTTTCCGGTCGTGTAACACCCACAAATAAACATTGTTAAAAAGCACTGTTTTATTTGCAGATATCCGCCAATTGCTTTTCTTTGTATCTAAATGAGAAGGAACCGCTTAACATCTTTTTATCGTATGAAAAACTTATTGTTGTTTTTATTTTTTTTTAGTCTTTCTGCCCTGTCCGGACTCTATCCGGCAAACAGCGTGCAGCAGAAAGATTCCACTTTCGTGCTTCGCGGGAGGGTGTTGGGCGGTGACACAAGCCAACCCCTGGTCAACGCGAGTATCTCCGTTGAGCGAGTGAATGTATCGAGCATCACCAATCAGGATGGATATTTTTCCATACGGGTTCCTGCTTCCACTAAAAATGCGCAACTGATCATTCACTACCTGGGATACGAAAATAAAGAGATTCCGGTAATCACACTGATCGACAGCCCCAACAACCACATCACCCTGAGTCCCTCTCCCATTCAACTCGGTGAATTGCTGGTTGTGTCCGGTGACGGCACCAATCTTGTTCGGGAAGCTTTGCAGCGAATTCCCGACAATTACTCTGCCGACCCGGGCATGATGGTTGCTTTTTACCGGGAATCGGTAAAGAAGGGGTCGAACTACATCTCGCTGGTTGAGACAGTCCTGGACGTGTATAAAGCATCGTATCGTTCCTACAGCAACGACCAGGCACGGATTTACATCGGACGAAAAGCGACGGATATCTCACCGCGGGATACGGTATTGTTGAAATTCCAGGGAGGCATCAGCGATGCGTTGATGCTCGACATTGCCAAGAATCCGGAAATTGTCTTCGGCACGGATGCGGCCGAATATGCTTTTCATATCGAGGGGTTAATCAACATTAACAACAAACCGCACTACATCATCACGTTCATGCCAAACCCCGGAATAGAAGATATCCTCTTCAGAGGGAAAATATATCTGGATGCGGCAACGCTTGCGTTTGCCCGCATGGAGTTTAATATGAATGTGGAAGACCGAAAGGATGCGGCAGCCATTTTTATTCGGCGGAAGCCATCCAAGATGCGTGTTGAAGTCAATAATGCTCATTATGTTGTGAACTATATGGAGAACAATGGGAAATGGCAGTTTAACTATAGCGGCACCCAGGTGTCGTTCCGGGTGAGATGGACAAACCGCTTCTTCGGCCTGTTTGCGACCACCTATACCATTGCCTCAGAGATTGCCGTTACCGACCGTTATAGCGACAATGTGGTGAAATTTCCCCGCAACGAACGCATTCATTCGACCGACGTAATTGCCGAAAAGGTGGAATATTTTCTCGATCCCAACTTCTGGGGCGAGTATAATGTGATTGAACCCGATCAGCAAATCAACGATGCAATCAAAAGGCTAAGTGGCAAATTACTTCGTAGAAAATAAAAGAGGAAACTATTTGTAATTAAAAAATTTAAGGGTATCTTTGCAACCCAAAATGTTTTTAAACGTAATATATTACAAACAAGTATGTATTTAGATTCTGCCAAAAAGAAGGAAATCTTTGCAAAGCACGGGAAGTCTAACACTGATACTGGTTCACCTGAAGCCCAGATAGCATTGTTTTCCTACCGTATTTCGCATTTGACTGAACATTTGAAGTCAAACAAAAAAGATTATAACACAGAAAGAGCATTGAGAATTTTAGTTGGTAAACGTCGTCGTTTGCTCGATTACCTGATTGAAGTTGATATTGAACGCTATCGTTCCATTATCAAGGAGCTGGGTATCAGAAAATAATTTTCTCGAAAATAACGGATTACCGAGGATAGCGACAAGCTTTCCCGGAACATGGTAAGGCCGGTTATTTATCAAAGAATGAAAGAGGACAGAATCCATGATTTTGTCCTCTTTTTTTCATCTATTCAAACCTTTGTCGCAAAATATTTACGCATCGAAAGGAGGATATGTCCTAAAAACATATTTAAAAACTATGTTTTATAATATGTTTTTTTATTTTGCATATTCAAAAATGCGGCCTATCTTTGCATCGATAACCTAAAACAATCTTTTTTACCTTAATGCTGATATCACGTTAACCATTAACAAAAGAGGACTTCTCGGTCGAGGTGTCCTCTTTTTTTGTGAAGAACGAGCGCGGGACGGAGCATGACAATAATCATGACTTCCATCTTGGAATTAGTCATTATAATCTGCAATACCACTTAGTGAATACTGCTGTCTAAGTACTTGTAACGCTTTATGAATTAGCTTTCTGCTTGAAGAATAAGTTATATTCAACTCTTTTTCTATCTTCTCATATTCAAGTTCTCTGATGTATTTTAAATAAACAATTTGACGTTGACGTCTTGTGAGCTTGTTCAACAATCCTGCAATTAAATTATTAACAATCTCTTCATCTTCAACAGAAATAAGGTGGTCTTCGGCAGTTTTTTCTAACTGTGGGATCAAACAGGTGGTTTCTAATTCGGAACAGAGACATACATATTTCTTTTCTGATTTGCAAATGTCTAACAAACGATTTTTTAACGAAATGAAAAGATAATGTTTCATGTTTTCAATCTGACAAGTGCACACTTCATCGGAAAATAATTTACAAAAAACATCATGAATGGCATCCATGATAAGGTCTTTGTTAAAACCTAAATGCAAGGCAAACCAATACATTTCATCTATGTATTTATTGTATATTATTTCTATCTCATTATTATCCATTGAGTAACGAAGGTCATAAATGATATGAATAATAAAATCTTATTGCAAAGATGGGAAAAATATCCTGTCCTTAATTTATTATTTGATTTTTTTGCAAATATAGGGAACAAAATTAAACGGAAATCGTCATTTTAAAACAGAAACGTAATAATCAGACAATTATTGAGCTACAAAAATCATTTTAGCAATGATACGAGACCTCGACCCGCCACTTAATGGTGTTACAGACTTATTAACAAATAAGCAATTTTTAGAATGGAGAATTGCGCCCAATGATCAATTGGATGAATATTGGAAGTGCATGCAGCAAAAACATCCAAATTTATCGCATGAAATTAAAAAGGCAGATGAATATATTCAACTTTATTTATACAAAACACAACAGTTGACTTTAAAGGAAAAACAAGCTCTTTTACAACGAATTCAACAATCCCGATCATTGTATCGAAAGAATGCCAAGTCAGGCAATGTGTGGATAAGAATTGCGATCGCAGCATGCCTGTTAATCTTTTTATCGATAGGATCTTATTTAGTTTTAAAGAAACAAGAGGCTGTAATCTCCACAAAACCAATTATAGGAAATATGCTGGAGTCAGAAAATGTACAATTTATAATTGGAGAAAAAAGAATCAATTATCAAACTGACATTGACATCATCATCCACAAAGGGGTCGCTTATATTGATAAATTAGACCAACATCTTACACTCGGTAAAAATGAAATAAATAAGTTGATTGTTCCTTATGGGAAAAGATCCAAAATTCAACTTGCAGATGGAACGGTGATTTGGTTAAATTCAGGTTCTATAATGGAATTTCCGACTGATTTCAGTAAAAATTCCAGGCTTATAAAATTGGAAGGAGAGGCTTATGTTGAAGTAGCGCACATGAAAGATAATCCATTTCAAATACAAACAAGCAATTTTTTTTTGAAGGCAATTGGTACCAAATTCAATATTTCGGCATATGATGGTCTTGCAAAGTTTGTTGCATTAACAGAAGGATGTGTTGAATTAAGCGATGAGAGCCAGTCAATCTGCAGGCTTTCTCCAAATGAAGTCGCATTTTATGAATCACCAGGTACTTTCAATAAAAAGGAAGCGGACCTTGAAAGATATGTGAGCTGGGTGGATAATTACATAATTCTTGACGATACTCCCTTTATTGACCTATTAAAGTACCTTGAGAGATACTATAATTTATCGTTTGATCATTCTTACAGACAAGACTTGCAAAAAATTACCTGCGTTGGAAAACTATATTTATCGGAGAACCTTGATAATGTATTGACCTCAATCGCATTATTGTCTAACACGAAATATTCAAAACAAGAGAACAGAATATATTTCGAATAAAAATAACAAGCATGTACAAGTAAATGATTCCATTATTTTTTTATCGACTCAGCAATAAAATATGTTAATCCATGAAACGAGCATGATAATTGCTTCTACACAAGAGCATGACTAAAAGCGAGTTCCATATGACACCTTTAAAATCAATAATTTTAATCAGATGAAAGACAGTTTATTTATTAAAAAAAGGGAGACCAACAATCCCTATTATTCATTAAGGAAACTGGGGATTTTAGTGTTTTTTGTTTCCGTACTGGGGCTGAATGTGTCGGCTATGGTAAACCTTTCTGATGCAAGAATCAATTTAATGTTTGAGGATGTGCCAATAAAAGATGTTTTTTCAGAAATTGAAAAACAAAGCGATCACATCTTTATGTTTTCTGGGGATTTAAAAAAAGAAATCAGTAAAAAAATTACCGTTCACGTAAACTCGGCGTCGTTGAGTGAAATTCTTGATATCGTCACACATGGAACAGATTTAAAGTACAGGATCTTGGATAAGCAAATTGTAATTTATAAATCAGATACCGCGAGTAGTATTGTAAATAGTACAAATATCCGGCAAAGACCTCAGGAATCTTCTACGCAGAGATTCTCAATTAGCGGTATAATTAAGGATTTCGACAATAAACAACCGGTTGTTTATGCAACAATTGTCATTAAAGAACTTAATACTTGGGCTACCTCTAACGATAAAGGAGTGTTCAACATGAAGAATGTTTATCAGGGAGATTACACCCTTGAAGTATCTTGCATGGGTTACGTGACTTACACCATCCCCGTCAGCATCAGAAAAGACATTCTAAATTTAAACATTCAGCTTAGGGCCGACAATCTTTTACTGGAAGATGTGATCGTTACGGCTAAATCGGGGATGACGATTAACTCTTCCTCTATTTTAGAAAAATCGTCAATAGACCATTTGCAACCTTCGAGTTTGGCAGATGTGATGCAACTGGTACCCGGATCTTTGACCAAGAATCCCGATTTAACAACCAGCAATACGGTAACCATCCGTACAATCAGAGATAATAAAAGCCTGAATGCATCAGGCGTGGGTTTACTTGTTGATGGGAGTAGAGTAAGCAATAGTGGTGAAATTGGGGGTTCCGAGGCTTTCGACTATCGAAAGATTTCTACCGATAACATTGAATCTGTTGAAGTAATGAAGGGAGTCTTATCCGCACAATATGGAGATATGACTTCAGGAGCCGTAATTGTTAAAACTAAAGCCGGTATTACTCCTTACGAAGTAAGAATAAAATCGGACCCAAGAACAAAAGCGGCATCATTTAATAAAGGTTTTGAGTTACCCTCGGAGAAAGGGTTCATTAATGTGAACGCAGATTACGCCAGGGCTTTCAAGAAAAATATATCTCCCGTTGACATATTTGACAGAATTACAATGGGAATAAACTACTCCAATACTTTTAACAAAAAAAACACACCTTTCAGGTTTAATTTTAAGGTAAGCGGTAATTACACCGGGAACTCTGTTACACAGGACCCCGATGTTTCGAGTGAAAATTTCAGCAAAACAAGTTCAAAAAGTCTTACTACATCCATGTACGGTTCATGGATGTTGAACAAGCCTTTTATTTCTGTCTTGAATTATAATTTTTCCGGAGATTTTCAAAAACAAGTTCTACATGAATATGCTGTCGTGAACAGGAGTCAGTTGCCAACTACCAATACAAAAAAAAGCGGTATAGCAGAAGGATATTTCACCGAATTACAAAATAAAGATGATTATTGGCAAGAAAATGTCCCCGTTTATTTTAATGCAAAGGTTTTTGGCAATTTAAACAAAAAGTTTAACGAAACTTTTTTTAATTCCATGTTCGGATTCGAGTACAATTTAGATGGGAACTTGGGTAAAGGAAATTACTATACGACAACACCTCCCGAATTCTTTAGAGAGAGAGCATATAGCGAGATTCCTTTTATGAATAATTTGAGTTTTTTTGCAGAAGAGAAAATTCATATTCCTATCAATAAATCATCTTTTGAAGTTGTTGGAGGAATGCGTTTTACAAAAATGTTCATTAAAGGTTACAACTACGCCCCTATTTGGGAACCGAGAATTAACGCAAGATTTGAAGTAATGAAACCGAGAGTGACAGGTAAATTAAGAAGATTGGATTTTCGTGGAGGCTGGGGAATTATGAAAAAATTACCGACAATTGATTATCTTTATCCGGCGCCTATTTACACGGACTTTCCTCTTTTCCAATATATGAATACTGTCACGAACCAATCATTGGCAGTAATTCAAACAGACATAATCGATGAACTTTTGCCCTACAATTTAAAACCTCATAAAACCAATAATATTGAGGTGGGAGTAGACTTTAATATTTCCGGGATAAACACCCAAATCACTTATTTTAACGAACACTTGGTGGATGGCATAACCGATAATAGTGAATTTTTTAGCCGTCAAATCAGATATTATAATCCAATTACGGCTACTTATGCTGACCCGAAATATGAAAACGGAACAGTATATGCAAAAGACGAAAACGGCGTTTATTATGAAGTACCTTCTACTTTAAGAAATAACTTCAAAACATACTCTCGCCCCGATAACAGGGGGAAAATAAAAAAATGGGGATTAGAATATGCGGTGGCTTTCCCAAGAATTAAAGCTCTAAACACCACAATTTCTTTAAATGGCGCTTATATGTCCGCGACGAATACTTCAGACGGTGAGGTTTATTTAGCAATTAGCAGCAATGACCCCATCAATCCCCGGGATGTATTTCCTTATCTGGCCGTATTTAACAATTCTTCCCTTGCAAACATCGGCACAAAGTCAACCAGGTTCAATACCAACGTGAATTTTGTCACCAATATTCCGGCAATAAGAATGGTTGTTTCTCTCACAGCCCAGTTTGTCTGGCTCGATGAATCCCAAAATATTTTTGATCAGGAAAATTCATACATCGAAGATGCAAGCGGAAATGCAATATACGGCGATTACGCGAATCAAAACGTGTTGCAGGATATTTTCAGAGACCCCTCTTATTATATCGATTTCCAGGGAAACAGGCATCCGTTTTCTGATTTTCATACAACGCAAGATCCTGAGTTGAAAATGCGGCTTCGTATTTTGAGACGAAATACAAATACAAGTTATTATTTCCTGACCAGCGGATACAACCCATACATGATGGCCAACATCCGATTAACAAAGGAAATTGGGAATGCACTGGCTTTATCTTTTTATGCGAATAATTTTGCAAATTATAATCCAATCATGAAAAATAAAGCTCGCCCTTATGCCGTCGGAAGACGCGTGAACTCTGACATTTATTTTGGCGCAGAACTAAAACTTAAATTTTAAATAATTATGAAACGCAAAAAGATATTACCATTTATAGCCTTCCTCTGTTCTACTATGGTATTTGTTTCTTGCATGAACGACCTGAAATCGGATGAATTTACCGATTCGGCAATTAGTGAAGAAATAACCGTCAGCGTGAGCATGCCGGAAGGCTACCATTATCCTGTTTCCGGTTTAACCGTAACCCTGACCGACAATGCTGCCGGCCTTACATATACAGGAATTACAAACGAACAGGGTATCGCTGAAATAAAAGTTGCCCCCGGATTTTATACAGCCATGACCGAAACTTCATTCAGAGATTCGGGAGGCATTTTATATTTATTTAATGGCCAACAATCCGGAATTGAAGCAATCAAAGGATCGACAAAAAAGGAGGTTAAGATCGGATTATTGGCTTCAAAATCAAGCCAAATTGTGATTAAGGAATTTTATTACGGCGGATGTTTTAATTCTGTGACCAATAAAGCTTACAGCAACGATCAGTACATCATACTTTACAACAATTCAGACCAGCCTGCCTTTCTCGATTCCTTATGCCTGGGAGTTGTATATCCTTACAATGCGCCTATTAATGGAAAACTATCCGATTGGGTAAAACCCGGAACATCAGAGTTAAGGGATTCCATTCCGGCGGCATCTATGGTATGGATGTTTCCCGGTACAGGACAGGATAATATACTCGGTCCCGGAGAAGAAGTCGTATTGGCTAAAAATGCCATTGATCATTCAAAATCCGTTCCCGAATCGGTGAATTTAGGCAAACCAGGGTATTGGGCAATTTATGATCCCATTATGACTAAGGGGCATTCCACTCCCGAAGCCGGAGTAAAGCTTTTACAAGGTATTTGGAAAACAGGTCCCGCAACATCGTATGTTGTTTCAATCGTTAGTCCGGGATTTTTCATATTCACATTGGGAAATAAAAGCGTTGAACAATTTATTTTAGATAATTTCGCATTTAACCCCAACTCTACAAACTTAAGTTTGGCCTGTTTATTAGTCGATAAGAATCTGATTTTAGATGGAGTTGAATGCTTCAGAGACCAAACGGATACCAAGCGGTTTATGTCGGAAATAGACAATGGTTTTGCTATAACGCCCGGATCGGGCCAGGGGTATAGTATTCATAGAAAGATTGATAGCGAAGAAACGGCAAAAGCAGGAGGCAGAATTGTCTACATGGATACAAACAACTCGTCCAATGATTTTGAAGTATTAGATCATCCAACGTTGTACAATAAATAACTATCCGAAATCATGAAAAATAGAGTTTTACAAAGGAGCATCTTCCTGTTATGCATGCAATCTTTATTTGTGATTGTGGCTTCGGCACAAGTTTGCGACTCACTTAGTAAATGTGGCTATACAATGGAGGAAATAAATCTTCGCTCTCCCTGGGCTATTTCTGAAAATACAGCAGGATTGGTGTATTATGATTTAATGGATTATTCCACCGTAGGCACTTTTTACAATTCGAAAACCGGCGATTTCAGAAACTATAATACGCCGGAAAGTATGTGGAATATGGGTGCTTATACGCAGGCATACAAGAAAATAAATAAAGTTTACTTTTATGGAGACTTTCAATACCAATACGACACGAAGTTGAACCAGGCATGGCTGGGCACCATATATCCTGACTTTACAGTAAACCCCATACTGGATTCTATCCCGGGTAAAGTTTTGCAGGAAAGCTACTTAATGTCCGGAAAAATTGCTTATAAAATGTCCGAAAAAGTTGCATTGGGACTGGGTGTAAATTATAATACATCCACTATGGCCAAACGTAAAGATGGAAGAAATGCCAATGTCTTTTCTGCATTGGATATGAAGCCGGGGATTTCTTTTAAATCCGGGAACTTTACAAGCGGGATAAGTTTTATTTACCAGTACTGGGTTGACAAAGTTAAGTATGAGTATATTGGCGATGAAAGTGGTAAAAATATCTACTTTATGGAAGGATTGTTTTTTATGACAAAATCCGGGATCACCAATACAACCAACTTAGACAGGAAATATTTTATGCAATCCTATGGTGGTGCGATACAATTGGACTATCGTGTAGATAATCTGGAGTTTTTCAATCAATTTGAATTCAGAAACGGTTATCTGGATAATTATGAAGAAAGCTCACTGACCAAAAGATACAGTAGGGAAGATTTACTTAAATATCAGTATAATGCCGCTTTGAAAATAATGGGTGAAAGAATGAATCACTTTATCCTGTTTGATATAAAAAGTAACGATCGTGCCTCTTATGCTATTTTAAATAATTATGAACCTGTGCCTGAAGAAATAAAGTCATGGCAGTACTACGAAAAAGATAAGGTGTTAAGATACCTCGATCTACACAAAGATTTAGATGCGTCTTATCGGTTTTGTTTTAAAGATAGCGATTGGAGATATAATTTCACTCTCACCGCGGGTTTTAATAAATTTTGGAGTGATAAGACTTATAAAATCTATCCCAACAGATATAGTCAGGATTATTCTGTAAACTCATTCTATTTGAAAGGAGTCAAATTCTTTTATTCGAGACAAAAACATATTATTGAACTGAATGCAGGATTTTCCGCATCAAACGGGTCTTTGTCCGATAAAATGCTGAATGCTACCGGCACCGGGGATTTAGGTCAATTAAAGTTGAACCGTTCTTTATTAAGCCGGGACTTCAATTATCATAACGTTTCGAGAAAGAGTTACAGCATTGGAAGCAGATATAGACATATTTTGAATCCTGGCAAAGGAAACTCTTTTGATGTTTCTTTACATTACATGCTTATAAGGAGCCGGGATAAATTGAATAGAAACTATTTATCTGCAGCCGCCAGCTATAATTTTTAAATTTAACTATTCATAAAAATTAATATACATATCATGAAGCTATTTTCAAAAACATTCAAAAAAAACTGGTTAAGAAATCTCATCTTATGGGGTACCTTAATTGCAATTATTATTTTTTTAACGGACATTTTCAGTGAGGGGCCTTCTGATCCTGAAGCTTACTGCCCATACGGCGGATTATTGACTTTTGGAACCTACCTGGTGCAAGGGTCAATGGCATGCAGTATGACGATGGTCCAAATTATGATGGGAATTGTTCTGGCTGTGGGTGTAATTCTCTTCGGCAAACTGTTTTGCGGATATTTATGTCCTTTGGGATGGGCATCGGAACATATGTATAAATTGAGGGAAAAAACCAAATTAAAAGGAGTACAAATTAAAAATGGCACTATTCCAGATAAAATTCTGAGATCTGTAAAATACATCCTTTTGTTTATCATTTTCTATATGACTTTAACGAGTTCCGAGCTCTTCTGTAAGAATTTTGATCCCTATTATGCCATAACTACCGGGTTTAAAGGTGAAATTACTATCTGGATGGCCTGGACAGCCATAGCAATACTATTCTTGGGCAGTTTCTTCATAAAAATGTTTTGGTGTAAGTATATCTGCCCATTAGGAGCTCTCAGTAATCTGTTTAAATTTACATTGTTGTTTGCCGGAATAATTTTACTGTATGTAATATTGGGTTTGGTCAGGTTAAACATTCCCTGGCTATACCTTCTCATAGCTGCATGTGTAATGGGTTATTTATTGGAAATAATTTATGTAAAATCAAAATATTTCCCATTAATTAGCATACACAGGGAAGAAGAGGGTTGTATAGATTGTGGTAAATGTTCGAAAAGATGCCCATACAGTCTACCGGTCGATAAAAACATAGTTACAAAAGAAGTGGATTGTACACTTTGTGGTGAATGTATTGCTGCATGCCCTACCAATGTAGTTACATTTAACAAAAAGAAATCCTTTCGATGGCTACCCGCGGTTTTAACCATGGTATTGCTTGTCCTGGCACTGATCTTAGGTTCAATTTGGGAACTCCCCACTATTGATGAAAAATGGGGAGAGGATGTGGAGTATTCATCACTTAACGTAATGGAAATGGACGGATTACGTTCTGTAACCTGTTGGGGCAGTTCAAAAGCTCTTTCTGCAAAATTAAGGCGGGTTCCAGGTGTATACGGCGTGGCCACCTTTGTGAAAGATCATAGGGCCAATATACTCTACGATCCAGATCAAACCAATGAAGAGGCTATCAGAGGTGGCATATATGTTCCGGTTAAGTTTAAAATAGCCGAACCACCCAAAAGTGATAGTTTGATAAAAGTAATCACCATTTTTACTGAAAAAATGTATGATTCCCTAGACCCAAATTACCTGGGTATGCAGTTTAGACAGTATAAAGACAAAAAATATTATGGGTTGCAAACTGAATTTTCCTGCCCTCTTACTGTAAGACTTTTTACAAGTTTAGATGAACCTATAGACAAAAAGTTTTTAAAAGAAGTAGTAGAAAAACGTGAGCTCACATTAACAGGAGCGGATGGAAGTGAACGGAAAATTAAATTAACCTATGAACTGGTAAACGTAAGTAATGAGATTGACACCATTTCAAGGCGAGAATTCCTTGAAAGGCAATTCAATACATACAGCACCCGTTATAAAAACAACATTGAGAAATTCGGTGGTAAAGATTCAACTGAACTGATCATACCCTATCCGAACCTCAACAAAACAGCAGTCTCGAGATACATGCCCTATCTCTCCAGTTATTTATCTCTCACTGAGGGTGTGCTAAGAATGGAAACTTACCTGAATGAACAGGATATTCCAACAATTAAGATCATCTATGTACCCTCAGTAATTACTGAAGATGCACTGTGGCAAACTTTGCAACAACCCGTATGGAAGATAAAAATGACAGACGGAACAATTAAAGAACAAGACGCAAGAATGGAATTTAAAAAATAAGAAAAACTGCATGAAACGAGCATGATAATTGTTCTCACACAAGAACGTTTTCGATAAGCGAATACAGAGGAAAAACCTGCTTTGACTATGTTGAGCATAGAAAACGACTAACTTCACTGAACATGATTAAAAGCGAGTTCCATATGATGCATTTAAAAATCAATAATTTTAATCAGATGAAAAAAATAGGTATAATATTGAGTTTCTTAATATTCGTTTCCGCACCTGCCATTAAGGCCGACGAAGGCATGTGGTTGATTCAGGCCTTAAACTCGAGCTTACAAAAGAAAATGCGTGCTGAGGGTTTAAAAATAGATCCAAAAATAATTTACAGCGAAACAGAATCTTCTCTCAAAGATGCAGTGGTAGCCCTAGATTTTGGTTGTACCGGGAGTATGATCTCAAATGAAGGATTGCTTATTACGAATCACCATTGTGCATTTGACGACATCTATAAATTAAGCACTCCCGATAACAATTATTTAGAAACAGGATATTGGGCTGTATCCCCTTCGTTTGAAATCCCCATTGAGGGAAAATCTGTATATTTTCTCCGTAAAGTGATCGATTGTACCGATGAATTAAACAGTATCAGGGATTCACTTAAAAATTTAAATGTACCGAGTAGCACGAGAAGAGTTTATAGTATTATTGAATCGCGACATACCCAACAGAGTGGATATGAGGCATCGTGTGCCTCCATGTGGAATGGGTCTCAGTATTACATGTATTATTATGATAAATACACAGACATCCGTTTTGTGGGTGCTCCGCCCGTACAAGTGGCAGCCTTTGGAGGAGATATCGATAACTGGGAGTGGCCACAACATAAAAACGATTTCGCCCTTTACAGGGTATATGGTGATGAAAATGGAAGGCCAGCAGCATATTCAACAAACAATAAACCCATCAACCCCAAAAAAATTTTGAAAATTGCGAAACAACCCATAAAGAGCAACGACTTCGCCATGGTCCTGGGATTCCCGGGTAGAACAGACCGTTATAGCTCTTCTTTAAAGGCAGATCAAGCCGAACGTGTCGTAAACCCTATTATGGTTGATGGCATGAAGTCGAGAATGGATATTATAAAAAAATGGATGAATAAAGACGCATCGGTTCGTCAGAAATATTCGAACTTCTTTTTTGGCTTAAGCAACATCCAGGAACTGCTCGAAGGAGAAATGAATTGCTTGCGCAGATTTGACGTGGTTGAAAAAAAGCAGGCAACCGAGAGGCAATTTTTTGGAAGTAATGACCCGTTTCTGACAAAGATGGGCACCGCGTACAAAGGTGTCGAGGAGATTGAGAAATATATAAATTATTACAGACAATCTCTGGTGTCAGGGAAAGGGTTTATCGCTGTTGGAAACAGAACGAATTACCTCAAAAATAAAGATTCTTCATTTGATGAATTCATAAAAAGAGTGGAAGGACTTTACGAAGAATATGATGTAGATGTAGAGAAAGAATTGATGGAATATCAACTGGGGTTGTTTTTCGAAAATGTTCCCGAAAAATATTGGGGGCCTTTTACAAAAAGTTTAAAAGAAAAGCATGGTCAAGACTATTATTCTATGACGAAGGAGATGTTCGATAATTCAATCATGCTCCATCCAGAGAAATTTAAAGAAGCCGTAAAAAACGGGGCAAATACCGAACAATTTTTAAATGATCCGGCAGCCAAACTGGCAACAGATATACAAATAATGTCTTTCAGAAAGGACCAGGAACCCATGTTGAAAGAAACCGGCCAATTATATGAGCTTGACTCCAAATATGGAAAGTTGTTATACGAAAAGAGAAAACAAGCCGGAGATTTACAATATCCCGATGCAAACTCAACAATGAGACTTACCTACGGCAAAATAGGCCCCATTCGCCCTTCCGATGGAATTTATTACTCGGCGCAATCTACATCCCAGGGTATCTTGGATAAATACAACCCCAACGATTATGATTTTGCTTTTAATGAAAAGGCTTTGAACTTAATAAAAGCAAAAGATTGGGGTAAATATGGTGAGAGAGGAAAATTATACGTCAACTTCCTGACCGACAACGACATTACTGGGGGAAACTCCGGAAGTCCAGTATTAAATGGAAAAGGAGAATTAATAGGCTTAGCTTTCGACGGGAATAAAGAGTCGCTTGCATCCAATTATTATTTCGAGGACGACATGTCGAAATGCGTTTGCGTGGACATCAGATATGTACTTTGGTATATGGACAAATGCGCCAATGTACAATATCTGTTGGATGAAATACGTTGACCCCACTAAAACATCATTGAATTAAAGACAAAGAATTATCATTTTTTTAAGACATACACATGGAGACTCCAATTGTTAAAGTGGAAAATCTTTCCCATCGTTATGCGATTCAGTGGGCGATACGAGATATCGATTTTGAAATAAATAAAACAGGTGTTTACGGTTTATTGGGCGTAAACGGGTCTGGGAAATCAACTATTATGAACATTATGTGTGGCGTATTAAAGCAAACGCAGGGTGAGGTTTTCATTAAAGGGCTGAGTACGACACAAAATCCGGTGGGTGCTAAAAAGAATATCGGCTTTTTACCACAGCAGGTGCCCCTTTACCCTGATCTCACTGTAGAGGAATATCTTACTTATACAGCTTACTTGCGGTTGCAACCTAAAAAAAACATTTCAAAAACAGTCAGTTCAACAATGGACAAGTGTGGCATTTCACATTTTAGAAAAAGATTGGTTCGTAATCTTTCTGGTGGTTATCAGCAAAGAATAGGCATTGCACAAGCGATCATACATAATCCCTCTTTTGTAGTGTTGGATGAACCCACCAATGGCTTAGACCCCAATCAAATTTTGGAAATCAGAAAACTGATAAAAGAAATTGCAGAAGAAAACACCGTATTACTATCTACTCATATTCTACAGGAAGTACAGGCAATTTGTGATCATATATGGATGATCAATGAAGGACAACAAGTTTTTTCAGGGACAATGGAAGAATTTGATAATTATATTGTGCCCAACAGTTTATTAATTTCTTTTGCAAATCCTCCTTCATTGGAAGAATTACAGAAGGTCTCTTCTGTAAGACAAATTGAATATAAAGATAATAAATCCTTTGTGGTACACTTTGACGATGCCGATGAAGTAATTGACAATATTGTCAATGAGAGTGTAAAAAACAGTTGGCATCTTCGTGAAATACGCCGGGAAAAAACATCTATGGATTCAGTGTTTACAGAATTGTCAAGAAAGTAGTTTACCAATAAAATAAAAGATACAATGAGAACAATTATCAAAATATGTAAAGCTGAACTTAAGTACTTCTTTTACTCTCCGGTAGTCTGGTTTATACTTGTTGTCCTTGCCGTTCAGGCAGGGCTGCTGTATTCCGGGATTATTGACCGATTTATGAGAACCCAGCTTCTTGGTTACGATCTGTCAAATTTAACTTTACGCAATTTCTTTGGCAGGCATGGTTTTTTCTCTCTTGTCCAAAATTTTCTTTATCTCTACATTCCACTGCTCACAATGGGTGTGATGAGTAGAGAGTATAGCTCGGGTTCTGTAAAGCTTTTGTATTCATCGCCCATCAGTAATTTACAAATTGTACTGGGCAAATACTTTGCATTGATTGTTTGCTGCTTCTCTATTATCGTTATTCTTTCAGTGTATGCGCTCTTTTCAATATCGGTCATAGAAAATGTGGATATCACTGTAATTTTATCCGGTCTATTAGGAATATTTCTTTTAATTTGTGCCTATTCAGCAGTAGGTCTCTTTGTATCGAGTCTCACATCCTATCAGGTGGTAGCTGCCATTGGTACGATGGCAATATTGGCATTATTGAATTATGTAAGAACCTTTGGGCAGGATGTAGCATTTATTAGAGATATAACCTATTGGCTTGCTTTACCTGGAAGAAGTGATAAATTTATTTCGGGCCTTATTTGCAGTGAAGATGTAATCTACTTCTTTACAATTATCATATTATTCATCAGCCTTACGGTGCTGGGTCAAATGAGTAAAAGAGAAAAAGAAAAATCGTATGTTATGACTGGAAAAATATTGGGAATATTATTGTTGGTCTTTACGATTGGTTATTTTAGTTCCCAGCCAAAATTTATGAGATTTTACGATGTGACCCGTACAAAACAAAACACACTTACCAAAAGTAGCCAGGAGGTAATAAACCAGTTAGAAGGGGGACTTAAAATAACGACTTACGTCAATTTGTTGGACGACATCCGAAATTATTGGGCCGGACTGCCACGTAGTATAAAAAGAGATATGGAGAGGTACGAAAAGTACACGAGATTTAAACCGGAAACAAAACTTAATTACGAATATTATTACCATAAAACCGATTATCCACATTTGGATGTCCGTTATCCCAAATTAGGAGATAAAGAAAGAATTGACACATTACGAAAACTCAACAATTGGAAATTTAAAATCTCCTCCCCTGAAGAAATAGCAAAACAGGTGGACCTGGGACCTGAAAACTACCGGTTTGTCACTTTAATTGAGCGGGAAAGTGGAGAAAAATCATTTCTAAGAGTATTCGACGATATCGAAAGAACACCCTCTGAACGAGAAATCACTGCAGCACTTAAACGATTGGTAATGAAAGAACTTCCAATAGTTGGTTTTTTATCAGGCCACGATGAGAGAAGTTGTCATGATGGTAGCGACAGAGGCTATAAAATATTTACCCAGGAAAAAACCTTTCGATACTCTCTTATAAATCAGGGATTTGATTTTGAAAATATTTCCTTGACTGATGAAATACCTCAAAACATAAATATGCTTGTCATTGCCGAACCAAAGGGAGCGTTAAGCGAATTGGAAATGGTAAATCTGGATAAATATATCGAGAGAGGAGGAAATATGATGATTCTCGGGGAACCCGGACGTGAAGATTTTTTAAATCCCATTACAAAGAAACTTGGAGTCACATTTTCCCCCGGTGTTTTAGTGAAACAAGGCAGAATTATTGAACCGGAAACGAAAGCTTCCTACTCTAGTTCAAAGAGCAAAATAGACACAATCCCGGCAGTTACAATTTCACCAGAGTTAATGATTGAAAGCCCCACTCCTGAAGCAGTTGAATGGTCATATCATCTTGGGAATATGAAAAAGCGAGAATATGTACTTGCTTCTCCCACATTTTCTTCTTTAATGATTGATTCAATAAATAAATTTAAGGTATTGCCATTGTTTGAATGTGATAGTTCGTGGATTGAAGTAGAAACAACAAACTTTGCAGATGATATCGTAAATTTAAATCCTCAGGCGGGGGAAATATTAGGTAAAAATATATTGGCAGCTGCCCTTTCACGTAATATTAATAATAAGGAACAACGAATAATTATCACTGGTGATGCAGACTGGATAAGCAACAAAGAATTAGGAACATCACGTAACAAAATAGCAGCCTCAAACTACCATTTTATAAATGCTTCATTTTTTTGGTTATCAAATAACGAAGTACCTATCGACGTAAGACGCCCGGATACAACAGATAACAAATTTAAACTCACTCAATCGGGTTGGCAAGTTTCAAGTCCTATATTAAAATGGGCTTATCCTGTTCTATTGCTTATAGTTGGTTTGATAATTATGATAAGAAGAAGGGGCAGATAGAGGAAGATGCTCGTTTCACAAATTTGAATCAATAGGTATCTGAAACGGATATTTGTGCAAGATTTTCTATTCAGCACACGTCTTATTATATCGTATTATATTATGGACTTTACAGTTGATAAACAAACGCTTGACGACCTAAATATATTTGGCAAACAGGGGGGTATTTCAATCTACAATTTTTTCTGTTCAACTTATACCAAGGGAGGGGCTTTGTTGTTGGAAAAGATGTTTCGATACCCTTTAGCAGACAAGGATGAAATAAATAACAGGACAGACACAATCCGTTTTTTTCAAAAAAATAAGATCACTTTCCCTTTTAACGGACAGTTGTTCGATATTGTAGATAAATATTTACAAAACACAGATGTACGCTCAAAGCTTTCTAATGAAGAGGACACGTTGAAGAGAAAATTTAGAAGTGCAATCGGGGTAGAAAATGAATATGAACTGCTTCATAAAGGGGTAATCGCGATGATAGAAATCATCAACAGCGCCAAAGACTTTATTCATCAGATAAAAAAAACAGCCTCTTTCAAATCTTATGAAGAAGATGTGGAGAAGTTCGAGTTTATTTTCAAAATAAACAATTTAGATTGGACACAAAAGGAAAAAAACAAGAAACATCTCAGATACCCGGAAACAGCAAAATACGATAGGATATTGCGTTTTGAAAAAAATAGAGAGATGAGAATATTGTTGGAATTAATTTTCCGGCTTGATGTATTTATTTCAGTAGGAAATATATCTACAACATATGGACTTACCTATGCTAAAGCCACCAACAATGTAGATAAGAAAATAGAAATAAAAGATTTGTATCATTTGAATATAAAGGATCCTGTCAAAAATGATGTCAGTATAGGAAAAAACTCAAATATGATCTTTCTTACAGGTGCGAATATGGCAGGCAAATCAACATTAATGAAATCTATTGGTATCGCGGTGTTCTTAGCTCATGTTGGTTTTCCTGTACCTGCAACCGCTATGGAATTTTGCGTTCAGGATGGTTTATTTACGACAATTAATCTTCCTGACAATATGAATGTGGGATATAGTCATTTTTACGCGGAAGTTTTGCGTGTAAAAAAAATAGCATATGAAGTAGCAAAAGAGAAGAAATTTCTAATAATTTTTGATGAATTATTCCGGGGAACCAATGTGAAAGACGCCTATGATGCTACAGTAGCTATTTTAGAGGCATTTGCAAAAAGAGAGCAGAGTACATTTATCATATCAACCCATATCATTGAAGCCGGTGAAACGTTAATGAAAAAAAATGACAATATTAAATTTTTATATCTTCCGACCAAAATGGAAGGAGAAATACCTGCCTATACATATACATTAGAAGAGGGCATCACAAATGATCGTCACGGAATGGTCATCATACGCAATGAGAAAATATTAGAGATTCTAAATGAAGAAAAACAGCTTACTTATGAGTTTTTTAATAGATAAGCAAACACTTGATGACCTAAATATTCTAGGAAAGTATGCCGTGAACTCCATTTACTCGTTATTCAATGTGGTAATAACGGCTGGAGGGGAGAAACTTTTAAATAAATATTTTCATAATTTATTAAATGATCATGAAAGCATAAATAAACGTAGTCAGTTATTTTGTTTTTTTCAAAACGGGGATTATCAATTTCCAATAAAAAAGGAAGATTTTGTCCTAGCCGAGGCTTATTTAACGCAAACGAATTATTCCAACCCATTGAATGCGTTTCTACATGCGACACGGGTACAGTTCTTGCGTAAAATCGGGCTTGACAAAGAGTATCAAATCCTTAAAGAAGGTATGATTGCAACAACAAAGGTATTCCGCAGTTTGACGACCTTTGGTGAAACGTTTGACAACGGCCTGGTTCAGAATCCTTTTGCCTTACAATGTGAGACACTGAAAACAATTCTAAATAACAAACAATTACAGTGGATAAAAAAGTCAGAAACAGATGACAAGATCACTTTTATTCAATTTGCCAAATATGATTATGTATTACGTTATGCATTAAAAAATGAATTAGCAGAATTACTTCATATCATCTATGAAATTGACGTAAATATTGCTGTAGCAAAAGTTGCCGAAAAAGAAGGATTCAGTTATGCAAAAGCTTATAGCAAAGAGAGGAATTTCCTTTCTTTTGAAGAGTTATTTCATCCTTGTGTGAATGACGCAGTAGGGAATGATATTGAATTTTCTGATGAAAAGAATGTGGTTTTTCTTACAGGAGCAAATATGGCCGGAAAATCAACCTTGATGAAAGCAATTGGTGTTGCCGTGTACCTTGCTCATATGGGATTTCCAATACCCGCAAAAAAATTTGAGTTCTCCGTGAAAGATGGCATATTTACTTCTATCAATGTACCTGATAATTTGCATTTAGGATATAGTCATTTTTATGCAGAGGTACTGAGAGTAAAGAATATTGCAGAAGCTGTGATTTCAAATCGTTATTTACTTATCCTGTTTGATGAGTTATTCAAAGGAACAAACGTGAAAGATGCATATGATGCAACCGTTCATATTACCAAAGCGTTTTCAAAGAAGATCTTCAGTTCTTTTATTATTTCAACGCATATCATGGAAGCTGGAGTAGCATTACAAAAAGAAGAAACCCAAATTCAATTTCTCTATTTACCCACCGTGATGAAAGGTGTTATACCCATTTATACTTATAAACTGCAAAAAGGCATCTCTGATGACAGGCATGGAATGGTAATTATTGGCAATGAAAAAATTATTGAAATAATTAATGGTGCACATTTATAACACAAAAAAACTTGAATTATTTATTCATTAAACATGATATTATGATTACAATTAATAAAAAGATTATTTTGTTCCTCCTGGTCATTTTCACAGGAATCTCGTCAACCTTATCTCAAAGTTTTGATGTTTCAGCACAACTTCCCATAGATGAGGAGTTTGTAATTGGGAAACTACCCAATGGTTTAACCTATTACATAAGAGAAGCAAGCAATCCAAAAGGGCGGGCTGAATTTTTCATTGTACACAATGTCGGCTCACTTCAGGAAGAGGATGACCAGAGGGGGCTTGCTCACTTTCTTGAACACATGGCTTTTAACGGGACCAAGAACTTCCCCGACAAGGCTCTTTTAAATTATTTTGGAAGCATCGGCGTGAAATTTGGAGCAAACATCAACGCTTACACTTCAATGGACAGAACCGTTTACAATATTTCTCAAGTTCCCGTGACCAGCAACACAGTGATCGACTCAACACTGCTTGCCTTGCACGATTGGTCACACTATATTTCATGTGAAGCGGAAGAGATTGAAAAAGAACGAGGGGTAATCAGGGAGGAGTGGCGCCGGGGAGACATTGCCTTAACCCGAATGATGAAAGCGATATCGCGATTTCAACAGACAGGTTCCCGATTTGCCGAGAGAGATGTCATCGGCTTGGTCAGTGTGATTGACAATTTTGAACCTCAAACGCTCATAGATTATTATCACAAATGGTACAGGCCCGACTTGCAGGCCGTAATTGTTGTGGGAGACATTGATAAAAAAGAGATGGAACAACGCATTATTAAAACCTTTTCATCGATACCTGCGGTAGAAAACGCGGCCGTGAAGCAATATTACAGCATCCCCGATAATAAGGAACCCATCATCGGATACTTTACAGACCCTGAAACCTCTGCCGTTTCTGCAAGATTGTCGGTGAAAATTCCAATGTTGAGTGACAACGAGAAACAAACAGAACGGTATTTTTACGAAAAGTTGATTGAAGACATTTTCATTGAACTCATGAAAAACAGGTTCAGGGTTACATCTTTAAGTCCCGAAGCTCCTTTCAGGATGGTAATCCCTGTATTCGGAAGTATCAGCTATGCAAGCAGGATGTTTACCGCTACGGCAATTCCCGTGGAGGATGAAAAAACATTCGATGCGCTTCAGGGAATCGTAACAGAAATAGAAAGAACCAGGCAATACGGTTTTGAGCAGGAAGAATTAAACCACGTGAAAAAAATTGTCGCTGCCAATTTAGAGAAAGAGTATCAGAAAATAAAGGAACGAAAAAATGTTGACTATGTGAACGATGCCATAGAAAACTATACCAGAAACACGCCGTTGGTGACCCTGGAACAAAAAAATGTTTCACAAAAAAATATACTCGGGAAAATTGCGCTTACAGACATAAACTCAGCCATAAACAAATTCCTGAGTTCAGAGAATAGGGTAGTGGTTTTTGCAACTCCTGAAAAAATAAAACAGACATTGCCAACAGAATCTCAGGTATTAGCCATGATGGAAGAAGTTCAAAATACTGAACAAGAGCAGTTTATTATTGCAGAAAAGAAAGAAATTCAGTTCTCCGACATTAAAGCTCCAGGCCGAATCATTAAATCGAGAAACGTTACTTCCAAAGATTATGGAATAAAATACGAAATGCCTTTGGATTCAACTACCGAATGGACTTTACAAAATGGGGTTAAAGTGGTGTGGAAAGAAGAATTTGGTAAAAAAGAGAATGTAAGTATGTTTGCTTTTCGTAAAGGCGGATATGCCTACCCTGAAAATATTGAAGACCAAAAGGTACTGAACTCTTTTTTACGAGACATTGCCATAAACAACCTGAATCAGCACGAACGAGCAGAGTGGAGTTTAAAAAATAAGCTCAGCCTTTCGCCCTACATCACCGAACGAAATGAAGGATTTTCAGGCTCTTTCGACCCTGAAAGCAGTGAAAAATTTTTCAATTTGTTGCACAAATATTTCACGGATGTATCGGCAAACCAAAAAGAAGTCGAGAACTTTAAGAGAAGAATGCTAAAGAGCATCGAGAATAAAAATGCCCAGACATTTTACAAAGATTCCGTAAATAAACTCACATATAGTAATAATCCATTGCGAACAGATTACAAAGAACCTTATGTTCAGTCATTGACACCATCAAAATTGAACGCCCTGTATCAATCTCATTTTTATAACCCACAAGGCTTTACTTTTATTTTTTCAGGACCTATGCGATCTAAAGACGCCAAACCGCTCATTGAGAAATACATGGCATCAATTTCCGGCAAAGCCAAAGTACCTGATCTGAAATTTAAAGAACCTGTCTTAAGAACCGGAGAAGTCAGCCTCCGATACAAAGCCCCAGATTTATTAAGTTCGAAAGCATCGGTGACAAGAATTTATCACAATAAATCCGATTATACCGCGATGAATAACCTATTGGCAAAATTCACTGCTTATATATTAAGTAACCGATACTTAAAATCAATTCGTGAAGATAAAGGAGGTACTTATCACGTGGGTGTAAAAAGCGAACTGAGCCGTTATCCAACCCCTACTGCAATCATGGAAATCAATTTCGATACCGATCCCGCTTTAGTTGACGACTTATTGAGCGTGGTTCAGGGAGACATTCAAAATTTAGTTACTCAGGGGCCTACGGAGAATGAAATCAGTGAAATAAAATTATATTTGGAAAAAAGATTTCAAGACAGAAAAGAGAATATTTCATGGAATGGCATCATTTCTAATGCATTAAAAGAGGAGCCTTATCTCGATCTGGAAGAACTCTCTTTGTTGGATAAAATTAATACACATAACGTACATCAATTCGCCAAATCTATTTTCCTTGCAAACAATAAAATGACATTTGTATTTGAACCACAGTAGAAGATCACTTAACCTTAGGGACTCACTTCCTCTCAAGTGAGTCCCTAAGGTAATCAACACTCATTTTCAACAAAATATATTTCACCATGAAAAAGAAAAAAAGCACTTTAATTCCCCTTTCAATGCCATTTTTCTGTTGTCTGCTTATTTCTTGTGGTTCCCTAAAAAATTCACCTTGTGGTGAATTGGATGGCAGACGCTACCGGATTAAAGAGAAGAATGAGATTAAGGAACTTTACTTACTCACTGAAAACGGAGAACTTAATGCATACCCAATAATAGATAGTAATGATCCTCTTTTACCGGATAGTATGCAAAAAAAAGTTTATCCGCGAATTGTAAAAAACAATACTCTTCCCGCTCCTTTAAATTTGTATAAAAACGGTATAAACCTCGAACTAATGGTTTTGCCTCTAAAACTAAGGCCTTCTGTAGAAAACGTACCTTTACAACTGAATTCTGATTTCAACGGGGCTATTTTTGTTGGATACAGCTTCGATAAATACAATTTGAGTTATAACCGGATAACAAACAATTTATCTAGACGTGTTTTAAACAACTACAAATTTTCTTATGGTGGTTTTATAGGTTTAGGGAGTACCTTCATGTCTCCTACAACAACAGCGCATCAAACGGATGAAGAATACGACGGGGTTGTTTTACAAAAGGGCATTGCCGGCGTCATTGAAGTAAATAATTTTACACTCGGAATAGCGCTGGGATTTGATAACTTACTAAGCAGCGACCGGAAAATATGGATTTATGAGAATAAGCCTTATTTCGCTTTATCGGTCGGCTTGGACATAAATTAAAATAAGTGGGTACTTATCGACGGAATCGCCAGGAGTATATCACGAGAATGTCAACCTACCCTATCTTCACCGTAACTTATTCGATTAGCTTCGAATATAACTCGAATATCAACCAAATATATCTAAGATAAAAAGGGTTTGTTCCGGATATATTCGGTGGCGCTGAGCGCCGCGATTGTGCCGTCGCTCACAGCAGTAGTAACCTGACGATAACGCTTTGCCACACAGTCGCCCGCTGCAAAAACACCGGGCAGGTCTGTTTTCATCGTTTCATCGACCATGATTTCGCCCTTTTCATTCATCTTCACGAGCTCCTCAAAAGCTTCCGTATTGGGTATATAGCCGATAAAGACAAAAACGCCGTCGGTCTCCAGATCGGTCAACGTGCCTGTTTTCAGATGCTCAACCTGCACCTTTTGTAAAATACCGTTTCCCATATAGGCACGCAACTCCGATTCCATGATAAAACTTATTTTGGGATTACGTTCCGCCTCTTCCACTGCATGTGCAAATGCCTGAAAATGATCAAACTGATGCACGATGGTAACATGCGATGCAAAATGCGCAAGAGTCACGGCCTCTTCCAGGGCCGAATTTCCACCGCCGACCACAACCAGCCTTTTGTTCCGGAAGAAGTCGGCATCACAGGTGGCACAGTAAGAGATACCTCTCCCTTCAAATTCTTTCTCTCCCGGGATATTGAGTGAACGGGGTTTACCACCGGGGGCTAGGATGACTGCTCTGCCACGGAATATTCTTCCGTCTTCAAGTTCCACCTCCTTGATCTCTTCAACCAAACGGTAGTTCACAATTTTGACATTAGTCTTGAGTGTACAGCCAAAGCTTTTTGCCTGCCGTTTCATAATGTTGGCCAACTCATATCCTTTAATTGTCTCCACACCGGGATAGTTGGCAATCTCGTTTGTCAGGACAATCTGTCCACCGGTCACCCCTTCACTCAAAATCAGTGTATCGAGTTTTCCTCGGGAAGCGTAAATTCCCGCAGAGAGGCCGGCAGCACCGGCACCCAGGATCATTACATCATATATCTTCTCCATCTTTTCTGCTTAGCTTTATATCTCAAATCGCATTCACGACCTATCTCCTTGAGACGAATGATATTCCTTCAAAAATGCGTAAAAAACTCCTCACATGCAGTATTTCCCACACTATTTTACCTAAATTCTCCCTATCAGGCAAGATACTGATCAAGATTCTCCTTCACCTGCGACATACTTTGAATGCTGGTCGTCGCTTTCGCTACCTTTCCATTCTTATAGTACATGGTGAACGGTAATCCCATGAAACCGCGACATTCAGGTGCATTCCGGATAACACCCGATTCCGGGCTGTCGAATGCCATGGAGTAAAACTTCACTTCGGGACGTTCTTCCTCCAGCTCTTCCATAATCTCATACACCGGGATACACATCGGCCCCATGCGTCCACAACACACCATCACATTTTCGTTCTCGCTGATGATCTTCTGCAACTCTGCTGCAGTTTCAATTTCCTGAATATTGGTTCTTAAGTACTTCATTTTTTTATTGTTTAAATTGATTTATATATGGATACAAAGGTAGAGCATGCAAACGAAGAGAACGATAAAATAAGGCTGACAGATTCCATGACTCAGGGTGAAATGCAACAGTTATTTAGCTAATGAAAATCAGTTTTCGGAAAAGATGGTATCTTTGTCACAAAGTAAAGCAACGTATGGTACATTGAATGAATAACAAAATGGACAATTGCGAAAAGATGGTGGCCTGTTTCCGCGACCTGAAGCCGGAAGAGCTGAAGCTGATCAGTTCAGGCAAAACAGAGCTTACCTATCTGGCAGGTGAGATCCTCTTCAAACAGGGAGCCTTCTCCACACATGTATTGCTGGTCATGGACGGACTGGTAAAAGTGTACCTGCAGACGGGAAGGGACAAGCAACTCAACCTGCAGCTGGCTAAAACAGGCGACTTCCTCGCCTTCTCCTCCCTCTTTGGAGAGGCAGTACACCCCACCTCGGCAGTAGCACTTACCGACACCCAGGTGTGCATGATAGACAAAGAGAAAATGAGGTTGCTGTTGTTGCAAAATGCGGAGTTTGCCATGCGCATCACTTCACGCAATTACCGGAACGAACGGCAACTGCTCACCGTGATAGGAAACATGACCTCAAAACAGATGCGGGGGAAACTCGCTTCCGCGCTGCTCTATCTCAGCGGGGATGACTTCTTGGGCCAGGATATCTTTGTCCATCTCTCGCGGCAGGATTTGGCCAATTTTGCCTCCGTAGCCACCGAGAGCGCCATCAAACTGTTGAAAGAGTTTGAGCGCGACGGTATCATTGCGCTCGAAGGGAAAGGGATCACTATCCTCGACAGGGAAGAACTGGAGAAGACTGAAAGGATAGGATAAACATTTGTATATCAAACAATGTACAGCCATCTACGCTTAACACATCAATCTTATCTTGTCGACAGAAAGGTAATTTCACCCGTATTGCCCAGAAATATTCCTCCGGTTTTAACCGTTCTGGCTGATCATTTTCAGCATTTTTTTATCAATGATTCTCACTTGTCTCCCTTCCATCTGAATGATTCCGTCCTGGATAAACTCGGAGAGCGCGCGGTTGATGCTCTCCCTCCCAGCATCCACCCAGTTTCCGATCTCCGACTGGGAGAGTGGAAGAGTAAACTGTTCTGCCTCAAAAAGGTTCTCTGAAAATTCGAGCAGCACATCTGCGAGATTTCCCTTTATCTGCTTCTGGGTGCGGCTGGCACAACGCCGGTAGGCTTCCAGTTCACTCTTGCACAACTCCATAAGAATATAACTGCTGAATTCTCTGTTTTCTTCCAATAGTTTCTTAAACACCTCCAGGTCAATAAAGCAGATCTCTGAATCGAGCACTGCCGTCACACTATACTGATTGATTTTGTCGCCGAACGTAGTGGGAAGCCCAAGATAAGTCGGCGCCTTCACCAGCTTCACGATCTGCTCCCTGGAGGGACCCGTAATATGAATTCTAGCCATTCCCTTTCGTAAAAAGATCACGTTGGTAGAAAACACACCTTGTTTAATAATGGCATCACCCTTCCTGAATTTCACCACCGCATGGTTCCCGCTCAGCATCGCAAGCTGGCAATCCTTCATGCTGGCAGACGATCTCAACACACAGGCACAGTCGGCACACTCGTTGTTCATACGATAAAGATTATCCGAAGAAATATAGCACACTTCCAATTTCCAAACAAAAATAGAAAAAGATGTGACATATCTCACAAAATAAAGTAAAAAACTGCACGGAGCTAAAATAAAATAATAATGAATTATTCCTTTAATTTGCACTTAATTCATTTACAAAATCATACAGGATAAATATGGAAAATACCAACGACATCTCCATGAAAGCTCTCCGGGATGAACTGGAGAGTCTCAAAGCAAAAACAACCCGTCTGGAAGATTGCCGGAAGGATCAGCTCTCTATCGCCATCGTATCGGGCGACATGGACAAGATCCTGGCAGCGATGATCATCTCACTGGCTGCTGCCGCTATGGATTCAAAGGTGAAGCTTTTCTTTTCCTTCTGGGCACTCTCTGCCCTGCGCGACCCGCAAAAGAAGCCAAAGGGCAAGGATTTCATCTCAAAGATGTTCGGCATAATGCTCCCCAAAGGGCGCAACAAGCTGAAACTCTCCAACATGAACATGTGTGGCATGGGACCGGCGATGATGAAAAGACTGATGAAAAAACAGCACGTGATGTCGCTAGACGATATGTTCAGCGAAGCTGCTACCCTAGGCATTGAGATTACCGTCTGCGAGATGTCGATGAACCTGATGGGCTTCAAAAAGGAGGAGATCATCGACTACCCGCACCTGCGCTATGCCGGAGCAACCACTTTCGTAGCAGATGCCGGCGAGAGTAGCATGCAATGGTTTATATAACGTTTCAAAGTTGGCAAGTTAGTAAGTTCGAAGTTCTTTGTTCGAGACTCCAAAAAATCAGGAGGCAAAACTTATCCCTTACTGCTGAAAACAATACATTCATCCTAAATAATGAAAACAATGACTACAGAAGAATTGAGAGCACTAAAAGTGGCAAAATCGGTAGACGCACGGGGCACAGCCTGCCCGGGACCGCTCCTTGAAGCGAAAAAAGCCATCGGCACCATCGCGGCAGACGACGTGATGGAGATCCTCTCGGCCGACGAGGGTACCAAGTCCGACATCCCCAAATGGTGCAAGAAACAGGGGCACGAGTACCTTGGCACCGTGGAGGAGAACGGCTACTTCAAGGTATACATGAAGAAGAAATAACCCATCCCCAACAATGAAAAAAAGTGCCAGGATACTGGTTTTTTCGACGGAAAAAATCTCCGATCCCGCCATCGACATGGCGGGGTTGCTGAAGCTCCACTACCCACCGACGGTCTACACCATCACCGTTCCCTGTTCCAGCGGCATCAAGCCCGGCTGGATCCTGCATGCCTACGAACGGGGGTTCGACGGGGTGTTCATTGCGGCCGACGGCAGCGACTGTGTCTACGGGGAGAGCTGCACGGAGAAGACAGGCAACCTGGTGGCCGACACCCACGAGCGGATGAAAGCCCGGAGCCTCGACCCCGCCCGCCTACGCATGGCCGCCATCTGCTCCGTATGCAGCGAAGCGTTCGTGAAGCAGATACGCAGCTTCAACGAATACCTGATCAAAACAACCAACGCATAAATTCCGATGAACGAAGAGAAGAAGATCATTCGCTACGACGCCCTGGTGGTGGGGGGCGGGATCGCCGGCGGCGAGGCGGCGCTCAACCTGGCCAACAGTGGCTACCGGGTGTTGCTGGTGGAAAAGCAACGTTCCCTCGGGGGGAAGATGATCCTGCTGAGCAAGGTGTTCCCTACGCTCGACTGCTCTGCCTGCATCACCACGCCCAAAGTGTCAGAGATCGCCCGCCACAGGAACATCACCATCTTCACCGAGAGCGAGGTGACTGGTATCGTCAAGAGGTCGGAGAACAATTTTGTGGCGCAGATCACCAAAAAACCGCGCTATGTGCACGTGGAGGACTGTACCGCCTGCCAGCTCTGCGAGCAGGCATGCCCGGTGAGCGTGCGCGATGAGTATCAATATGGGCTGATCGGCAGGAAGGCAGCCTTTATCCCTTTCAGCATCGCCAACCCCAAGGCGGCAGCCATCGACATCGAGAACTGCACGCTCTGTGGTGCCTGCGAGAAGGTGTGCCCCACCCAATGCATCGACTTCACCATGGAGCCGGAGCAGTACGAGCTGCATGCCCGCACGGTGGTGATTGCCACCGGCTTCAAACTCTTCGATCCGCTGGAGATTCCGCGCTACGGCTATGGACAGTACAAAAATGTGATCACCTCCATGCAGATGGAGCGGGAGATCGCTCCCACCCGTCCTTTCAACACCATCCTGCGTCCGGGCGACGGCAAGGTGCCCGACAAAATTGCCTACATACTCTGTGCCGGCTCGCGTGACGCTTCGGTGGGCAACCCCATCTGCTCGCAGATCTGCTGCATGTACTCCATCAAGCAGGCACAGCTGCTGATGGGTGCCCTTCCCATGGCCGACGTCACCATCTACTACATCAACATCCGCTCTTTCGGCAAGGGCTTTGAGGAGTTTTATCAGCAGGCTAAAGGGATGGGTGTCACCTTTGTGAAGGGCAAGGTCGGCACCATCAAAGAAAAAGAAAACGGCAACCTGATTCTGCGCTATGAGGACATCGGCGAAGGAGTGGTCAAAGAGGCAGAGCATGACATGGTGGTGCTCTCGGTAGGAGTAAAGTCGAACCCCGACGCCGGCAAGATCTTTCCACAGGGAACATTGAAACTCGACCCTCACCGGTTTGTTACCCAGACCGACCTGATGGGCAGCCCTGCACGGACCAGCATCGACGGCGTCTTCGTGGCCGGCACTGCTGCCGCCCCGATGGACATTCCCGATTCGATTCTCTCGGCCGGCTCGGCATCCTCCGAAGCAATCAGTTACATCATACAACACCAGGAAGCATAAACGATTATGAAAGAGAGAATAGGCGTCTACATCTGCCATTGCGGCGGCAACATATCCGATTATGTTGATGTGGAGAAGGTGCGTCAGGCCGTGGAACACGAAAAAGGAGTAGCCTTGGCGAAGACCACCCTCTTCGCCTGCTCCGACGCCAACCAGAACGACATGGTGGAGGATATCCGCACCCACAACCTCGACGGGGTGATCGTCGCCTCCTGCTCCCCCAAGCTTCACCTCACGACCTTCCGCAACGTGACCGAACGGGGAGAACTGAACAAGTACACCTACGTGCACACCAACATCCGGGAACAGGCCTCCTGGGCGCACTCCAACGACAAGGAGGGTGCCACAGACAAGGCAATCCGTCTGGTGAAGGCAGCCATCGCCAAATCTCGCTTCGCCGAGCCACTCTACCCCAACCTTTTTGAAGCCGAAAAAACCATCGCGGTAATCGGTGCCGGCATCGCCGGCATGAAGGCAGCCGCTGCCCTGGCGGACAAGCAAACAGAGGTGCTCCTGATCGAGAAAGAACACCGGGTAGGGGGACACACCGCCACCTGGGGTACCCTGGCGATGACGGAGGAGAGCGGCAGTACCCTCACGGAACGGATCTACCACGACCTGCTGCGACGGGAGAATGTGACCATCATGACCGGTACGGAAGTAATCTCCTCCAAGGGAAGCATCGGCAACTTCACCCTTAAAGTACGTAAGCGGCCGACAAAGGATGGCGACCCGGTGGAGACCGCCGAGTTCACAGTAGGCTCGGTCGTGGTGGCCACCGGCTTCGACTCCTACCAGCCCAAAGAGGGTGAGCTCGGCTTCGCACAGAGCGACAACGTGATCACGTTGCCTGAGTTTCGTCATCTGATCGACAGAGCCGAAGGGAAAGAGCTGGTGTACAACGGGAGAAAAATCCGCCACATCGCCTATATCTATTGCGTGGGCAGCCGCCAGACCAATGGAGAGAACACCTACTGTTCCCGCTTCTGCTGTACCTCGGCTATCCATGCATCCATCCTGGTGAAGAAGAAGTTCGCAAAGATCAACAACTACCATCTCAACCGCGGCATCCGCACCTATGGCAAGCAGGAGCTGCTCTATGCCGAGTCGCTGGCGATGGGCGACCTCTACCTGCAGTGGGGAGAGGAGACACCCCCTGCTGTAGTGATGGAGGGAAAGGGGGCAACGATAACCCTCCGTGATATCCTCTCCTCCAACAGAGAGCTGGAACTGGAGGCAGACCTGGTGGTACTGGTGACCGGCATGGTGCCACGTGCCGACAACAGTGTGGGCACCCTCTTCAAGCTACCCAGGGGGAGAGACCGCTTCTTCAACGAAGTACACATGAAGCTGCGTCCGGTGGAAACAGTGATCGACGGTGTTACCATCGCCGGCAGCTGCCAGGGACCGAAGAACATCACAGAGTCAGTCAATTCAGCCCTGTCGGCAGCAACCAAGTCCTTCTCGCTGATCAGCAAGGGGACGCTCGAGACGGAGCCAATTGTGGCGGAGGTGAACAGCGACATATGCAGCTGGTGTGGGAAATGTGCGGAGGCCTGTCCCTTCGATGCGATCCTGCAAAAAGAGGTGGGCGGCAAAACGGTGGCGATGGTTAACAACTCGGTCTGCAAGGGATGCGGTATGTGCGCTCCGGTATGTCCGCCCGACGCTATCAACCTGATCAACTATTCGAGTGAAGAGATAATGAGTATGATTGACGCATTGGCTTAAGAACATGAAAGCAGAAAAAGGGAAAACAGCCCGCTACCTACGGGAAAAACAGGGCGTTCCGGAACATGTGAAAGAGGAGCTGAAAGAGTTCAACCGGATCAAGCGGGCCATCACCGGCGCGCTGGAGCAGGAAGAGCTGACCATTGCACAGCTCGCAGAACGGCTGCAGATGCCCCTCCACGAGGTTACCTACCACCTGCTTACCCTGGTGAAATATGGAGTGGTGGCCACCGGCAAGATCGATGAGATGGACGAATACTATTCGTATAAACTGGTAAAATAATGGCAAGCAAAATCAATCCCCGTTTTTCGGAAGAGCTCAAGAGATACGGTTCCGTCAATTTCAACGCATGCTACAACTGCGGCAACTGCACCGCCGTCTGCTCCCTCTCCTCCCCCGACAACTCCTTTCCCCGCGAGATGGTGCGGCTCAGCGCGCTAGGCCTTGAAGATGAGCTGAAGCAGTCCCTCAAGCCATGGGAGTGCTACTACTGCGGTGAATGCACCACGCAATGCCCGCAGACGGCCAACCCGGGTGAGTTGATGATGTCGCTGCGGCGATGGCTCACCGCACAATACGACTGGACCGGCCTCTCGGGACTGCTTTACCGTTCCCTCGCCTTCACCATCGCAGCTCTGCTGCTGGTAGCGGCAGGCGTCCTCTTCTTTGCCCGTACTTTCGGTTTTGATGTAGCGACCCTGCTCCATGCGGGTCACCGCTTCGAGATGCTGGCAATCGCCACCGTCTTCCTGGTGATCTTTATCCCCAACCTGCTTCGGATGTGGCACTTCACCATCGTAAAGCAGAAAGTGAGGACACCCATGATGAGCTACATCACTGCCCTCCCTGAACTGTTCATCAACATGTTTACCCAGAGAAAGGCAAAAGATTGCGATGAGAAAGATAACTTCCGCTGGCTGGAACACCTGGTGCTGGTGTTCGCCTACCTGTCGCTCCTCTTCACCACTGTCTTCCTCAACTGGTTCGGTACCGGGAGCCTTTTTATCATTGTGCTCGGTTATGTGGAGAGCTTCCTTATCTCCGTCATCACCGTCCATTTCGTATCGGGCAGGATCAGGCAGAACAAATCGCTGAACAAGTTCTCGCAACCCTCCGACTGGCTCTTTGTGATCTGGCTGCTGCTGATGGGGCTGACAGCCTTTCTGGTGAGGCTCTTCATCGACCTGAATATACTCGAAAACAATATCTGGATGTATATCCTTCACCTCACCGTGCTGGCACAGTGGGCGCTGATCATCGTCCCCTTCGGCAAATGGACCCATTTCCTCTACCGTTCCTTCGCGCACTATTTTGCGAGAATTAGAAGCCTACAGAAATCCTAAACGGTCTCAGGAGCGCAGAAACAAATATTCAAGGTTGCGGAACTGGGCAGCCCCCTTGTCACATATCGCGGGATAGACCTGCATCCTCTTACGCCAAGAGCCAACGAAAATATTGTCAGTCAGGAACGGTTATTAACCGGAAAAAAACATCTTTACCGTAGGAATGCGGTTCCATTCGTGTCAAACATACCAAAAGAGAGTTCACCAGACTGTATGTCGGACAAGCAACTTATAGAAGAGATTAGATCAGGCAACCTCGACGCCTTCAGCATCCTGATGGAACGATATCAGCAACAGGTGTTTCGTATGGCCATGGGATTTCTGCATATAAAAGAAGATGCGGAAGACCTCACACAGGAGATTTTTATCCGTCTCTATGAGTCCCTCCACACCTTCCATGCAGATGCCGCATTCAGCACCTGGCTTTATCGGATCGCCCTCAACATGTCGCTCAATCAACTCCGCAAGAACAAAAAGAGACAACTGTTGCAATCAATCGAATCGATTTTCAACCGTGACAGCAGAGAAAAGACTCCCTTGGAGATGCTTGAGAGCAAAGAGAGAGACAGAGAAATCCAGGCAGCCATCGACGCCCTTCCAGAGAGGCAACGGATGGCTTTTATCCTGAGCCGTTACGAAGAGTTACCGCAAAAGCAGATCGCTGCGATCATGAACCGTTCGGAAGGGGCCGTGGAGCAATTGCTGCAAAGAGCCAACGAGAATCTGAGAAAAAAACTGCAGACACCGTAGGAAATATGTTCATGACGTGTCTAACCAATTAAAGAAAATAAGAAATGATAAAAAAAGGTTATCCTGTAGACGAGCTGATCCGGCGTGAAAGAGAAACGGAACCCGGTCCGTTCCTTGCCAGCCGCGTGATGGCAGAAATTGAGCGGAGAAGCGAAAAAGTAAGCAGAAGAGCTCCACTATGGCAAAGCCTCATTCTCGCTGGAAGTATCGCCGCGGTGGCTTTTCTGGGGATATCCATCGGTAACAACTACAGTGAGCGGACAGCTGTTGGCATGAGCCTCAACATCAACGATGGTCAGATCGAGAACCTGAGATATTACAACTTAACAGATTATGAACAGAACGACTAAAATTCTCTGGTGGATCATTGCCCTGCTGGTGATCCTCAATCTCACCACCATCGGCACCATACTTGTCAGAGCCAAGGCGATGGGAGAAGAGGAGTTGGCCATCGTGCTGGATGAAGATCAGTCCAGTCCTCTCACAGGAAGATTCTTCAGGCAAAACCTCGGGTTCAATGATGCACAAATGGTTCAATTCAGAGAGGCACGCCGTACCTTTCAATATGCCGCAAACGAACTGATCTTTGAGATGGACTCGCTTAAAAGCGAGATGTTCGCTGAGTTAAACAAACAGACACCCGACACGGTCCGGCTGAATAATCTATCAGATCAAGTGGGAAACAGACACGCCGAGTTAAAAAAGATCACCAACGATTTTTATCTTAAGTTAAAAAAAATGTGCAGCGAAACGCAATGCGAACAACTGCAACAGGCTTTCCTCCCGCTCTTCCGTGACGGTACCGTAAACCGGGGCAGAGGTTATCAGTGGAACGACAGTATCGCAACAGGTCAGGGACACAGACACAGGTATGGTAGAGGCGGCAGAAGTGAATGAAAAAGCAAAATAATATCAAGACAATAAACCAATTAAATTCAGAAAAAAATGAGAACAAAAATTTTTATTTCAGCATTGGCAGTGTTACTCTCTGTCGGTCTGGTCGCAGCCCAGGAGCCGGAAAAAAAGGAGAAGACGACCACCACTCAGCAAGGACCCGCTTTTGTGGATAAGGACAACAACGGTATTTGCGACAATTTCGAGAACGGAACGCCCGGCAACCCGAATGCCAACGGGAAGCAACGCCTCCTTGACGGCAGTGGCAGAGGAAAAGGAATGTGCTACGGCATGAGAAACGGTCGCGGCAGAGGTGGCAGGAATTTTGTGGATGCCAATAAGAACGGCGTTTGCGACAATTATGAGAACGGAATGCCCGGCCAGGGACGTGGTCCGGGAAAAGGTGCCGGTCTTAGAAACGGAAAAGGAGGACAGGCAAATTTTATAGATGCCAATAACAATGGTATCTGTGACCGGAGAGAAGACGTTAAATAATTGAGGGGCTGTTCCAAAAGGACAGCTCCAGACACTGTCCATAAAATTGCGTGAATGAAAAACTACAAGAAAAAAGACTCTTGTAGTTTTTTCTTTTCAAACCTCTCGTTAATTTGTGTGAGGGGATTTGAAAAGAAAAAACATGATTAGCGGTAAAGTCACCCAAGCTACTGTAGAGAGGTAAAACCGTCCGTTGGAAAGCATGTATTTGGCTGTTTGGATGGACGGTATCGTTTTCAAGGTGAGGGATCCGGGCAAGGCAGTAAATAAAACCGTTTATCTTTGTGTGGGTTTAAACAAGGAAGGGATAAAAGAAGTTCCGGGAATATGGACTGGAAAAACTGAAAGTTCCGGCTACTGAGCAGGAATATTAACCGATTTGAAAGCCCGCGGCATAAAACATCCTTGTTACCGTAACCGACAACCTGAACGGGTTTACGACACACCCGCAGATTTTTTCACAACAAAATCTTTCACTTCACTATCTCAATAAAACGAGAAGAGTTATACAACACCTTCCCTACCTCCCATACTAAGTTGTCGTTATGCCATACTTTGATGATTGTAATTGTACTTCCATCAGCATACAATTGGCAAGTGAATGTGTCTATTGAATGACCATCTAACTTGACGTATGTCTTTGTATGCTATTTGAACCTTTATTTGGAATAAAACTATCTGATTACGAATATTTAGAAAATGCATTTGATATAAGAAATAATTTCGCTCATCGTTACTACACTTCAAAATTTGGGGAAGTTCTAGTAATAAAAGATGAAACATTAGTGGAGCTTGTTCAAAAAGTGAATAAATTTGTTTATGAACTATTTAATAAGGTGATTAAAACGGTATATGAATCGCAATAATAGTGCACTCAAAAATATCACCTGAACAGTCCAAATAAGCCAAAAAAGATTCACTTTAACTCCGATGAGTTCACACAATTTGTTGGGATAGTCAGACGAATGTTTGTGCTACTTCTTTTTCATCGGGAATAGGACGATAGGCCAGTGCAGATAATTCAGACTGGTATTGATCCTTTAACTTGCTCCATAGGGAATCAAAATTGTGTATCAAGGGAGATTCAGCTATGGACCTGTTGGTCCATCCCTTAGGTTCATCAAACATTTTCTTGTCGTGTTCCAAAAGTGCGAGAAATTGCTGCTTAAATGTGTCAGACTGCATGCACTGGTAACAATCATCATCCTTCGCCAGAAAATACAAATCGTAGAAATGCCTGATCTTCGATGAAATAGATGGAACGGGATCCTGGTCCAGCGAAAAGCGAATGAGCGACACCAATTTCTCCAAAAGCGTTTGCTCCTTGTTCAGGATATTGATCTTGAAGGGATGCAGCTGATAAGCATCAATGAACGATTGATTATTTGTCTGGTCCAGAAAGTCGAACAACATGCTTTGAATAAGCCGGTTCTGAAAGGGGATAGGATTCGCGAATGAATTGACCTCAACAATAAGCCGGTTATTGAGATCGTTCTTCCGAATGGATGGGTACCTGAAAAGCGATTTCCTGTATCGGGAACCTTTGCTTGTGATTCCCTCCTCCTGAAATTCTGTAAGCTCTTCCGTTATCTCCTTTTCGAGATGACGAATGATCGTTTTGATTTCATTGCCAGTCTTATGTGTTGTGTTGACAATTGCGAGGTCGACATCTTCCGAGAAGCGGTCAATGAGCCGGTATCCTTTGGAAAGAGAAGTACCGCCTTTGAATACCGCCTCATCGCTGTATTTGCTGCCTGATAATCTTCGCAGGACCAAAGTAATCCAATAATCCTTCTCCACAAATCCGAGGTTAATCTCCAGATGCTGGGATGCCGCTCTCAGGGTTTGAGAAAAGAGTTGAGTGTCGTGATGCAGATTCATGAGAAATTCCATTTATCGGCTTCCGGGAATGCAACTTTAAGACCCGGCAGCTTGTATTTGGTAATAGGATTCAAAGAATCGTAAAGCGGCTGGGAAAGAGCATCAGTCTGAATAGTGTCGAGAAGCGTACCCAGTAAAGCCCTGGCAGAAGGTGGATACTTCAAGGCCAGTCGAATCAGGGTTGATTTTTCAGTATCCGAAAGATTCTTGAGAATAACCGAAAGGCGCATGCCGGATTTGCGGATTGTGGTATCGGGAATCTTTTGGACATAGCGGATCGCATCCATGATCTGCAGCAATGGAATGTTCTCTTTGGTGATGATGTTTTTTTGCTTGATGAACGAGATGGTATATTGTCCACGTTGGAAAGCAGGACGGACCACATTCTTTCCAATCTGGATGACATTACTGAGCTGCGTGGTCAACCCCAGGCTGTTGTAAATGCTGTAACCGGTGAGGTAACCAACCGTTTTCCCATTCTCTTCCAACAGATCTTTGACCACTTGTGACTGGTCGGGCTGTAAATACCCGAAAGGAGTAGTTTCAGGTTTGTAATACTTGCCTTTGGAAAGCTTGGCAATCTTACCGGCAGCCACCATCCGGTTCAATGCTTTGATGACCGCTTCCTTCCGATTCACCTCTGCCGGAAAATCGGCATAAGTGAACACATACCCCTTCGGGAATCTATCTATTGTAAATGATATGTATTCAGTTATTTTCATATTATATTATCCGAGACAAAGATAATACATTTGTCCAGTTTTTATACATAAATACTGGACATTTTTGGAAAATATCCAATCACCTCGGCTGGACAAAGTGGGGTTAGGTTCTTATTCACAAAAAATCGCCCGGCATGATAGACGATTTAAATGACAGGAAACATTGAACCGGGTGTTAATTCAATGTCCTGTATTCACTGGAAACTTCGTTCTAAGACCCTCATCCTTGAGTTCTCTTCTGATGCCGCTGAATAGATGCCAACAGCGTTCCGTTACCGGTATTACGGGTTGATGTGTAAGCAGAAATTTATGTTTCGCATTTGACCTGGAGAGTTGTCGATGAAGAAAATTCAAAATTTCATGTTCGGGCAACTGTTGGTCGGGACTAAAAAACTGTTCCAATACGAAAAAATGAACGTCATCGGTCAGCTTGTACTCATACATTCCGTTGGTCAACTCTTTACCGGTTTGTCTCTCTATAAAGGGCAGAACAACTTCTTTCCAAGCTTCGGGCTGACCGGGGCTTGTGCTGACATCGTGGTTTCCTTTTGCCAAGATCCAGGGAATACCCAAATCGGCATCATACAGATAGTCGACGCTAAATCGTGCCATATCGCGCGACAGTTTATCGTTTCCCGCAACTCCCTGCATTATCACCCAATTGAACAGCCGCTTTTATGGTGGGGGAAAAACTTGATACCTGTTGTTTGATTCGATGAAACAGATGAGGTGTGTAGGTGGCCGTAAAAAAAGGATATTCTTTTTTTTATTTCATAAAACTAAATAATTGACACCCGATCAATCAAAAGAAAGTTATTCAGACAGCCGTTTTTAGGTAGTGATCGCAACAATCGAAAAAGCACCTACCGATTTGAATCGATAAGTGCTTGATTTTGAAGTGACCCCGGAGGGACTCGAACCCTCGACCCATTGATTAAGAGTCAATTGCTCTA